>Ga0136560_1000127_pt1 | contig 31415 bp, 36 predicted proteins | sample AntRauMeHopE1497_FD_104925 | JGI IMG/M metagenome (GOLD analysis project Ga0136560, IMG submission 104925) | Saline lake microbial communities from Rauer Islands, Antarctica - Metagenome Hop E1 #497 | ecosystem: Environmental > Aquatic > Non-marine Saline and Alkaline > Saline | place... | reverse complement strand
GATTATTTCTCTTGGGAGTGATATTATTCCGTTTTTGGAAAAGAAATGGGAGAATAGCTTCAATCCTGATATTCAGAAGGAAATCGAAGAGATGGTGCACGATCTTCAGTTTTCCCAGTTGAAGCAACGGCTGGAAGACTGGAAAAATACCGAAGATCGAGATCTCTTGGCCGGTCTTTGGATCATCAATACTTATCAATATCCGGATATTGAATTTGAAAAGCTAAATGCGGATATGCACCAAATCTACTTTGAGGTTTGGACTGCATTCTCCAATGATTTGCAGCCTTACGATCAAGTTCGCACTATTAATAATGTGCTTTTCAATACACTTCGATTTGCGGCAAACACTAAGAATTTCCACTCTCCTGCGAATAGTATGCTCTCTTCAGTCTTGGATTCCAAGCGAGGCAATCCATTGACTCTTTGTTCCATCTACCTGCTTGTAGCAAGAAAACTTGGCCTACCTATTTATGGGGTGAATCTTCCAAATCTCTTTGTGCTGACTTACAAATCCATCGATTATAATTTTTACATCAATGCATTTAACAAAGGGCTGATTTTTGGTAAAAAAGATGTGGGAAGCTATCTGGAACACCTGAAAATCGAACCTCGGGATGAGTATTTTGAGCCTTGTTCACATTTGGCTATTATCCTCCGAATGCTTCGAAATCTTGGTCAGTCGTTTGAGAAGCTCGGTGAACAAGATAAAGTATTGGAAATACGAGCTTTGATTTCACTCCTCGAGGATTAGTAGGTCGTAGTGCGTCGGGTTCTCAACCCGACCTTTAGTATCTTTTTCACTTCGGGTTTAAAACCTGCTAAACTTTTTTTTCATGTCGGGTTTTGAGCCCAACGTACTGTATTAGAATGTCCTGATATTGCAGCCTGTGGCCCTGACTTGGTTGGGAGTGGGGACTTCACCACGAAGGACTTGATTCATTGCTTTTTCCAAATAGCGATCAGAGACGCTCGATTCAGCTTGAGGATTATTGTCTATGGCTCCTTTATATCTCACTTCCAGACCATTTGTTCCCATACTTAAAAGCACCGCCTCGGGGACTTTGGAAATCCGGAAAAGCTTAGTCAACTCCTGATTTTCGTCCATCAGATAGGCGGTATTGATACCACTTTGATCGATGAAGTTCTTTAGCGGAGTTTGTTCCTCTGGAGTAGATCCAATCTCAGGGTTGACTAGGATAAAGTTTATCCCCTGATTTTGAAATCTGGTTCTTAGATCTTTGATTCTAGATTCATACATTATGGCAAAAGGACATCCCAGTGAATGAAAAATAATAACCAAGCCTTTATTCCCTGCTTTGCTGGCAACATTGACTTTGCCGCCGGTGACCGCATCGATCAGGGTGATTTCAGGGAGCGTCTGTGCCGAAAGAGAAATTGAAATAAGAAAGACGAATAGCGAAAGAAGCTGTTTTTTCATATTACCAAATGGTGTAAGTGAGTACTGTTTGTTCGATTAGGCGAACCTTGACCTCATAGTGATGGTCTGCAAAATCCGTTCCCCTGATTTTTCCTTTGATCGTGGTTGCATTCATATTGAAAGGTTCCAGCAAAATATTTTCCCGAAAGGAAACCCCTTTTTTTCCTTGGCATTTGAAAATTGACTCTTTGGCCGACCAAGCCATGGTGTAATGAGTGGGATCATCGTCCAGAAAATCCAATTCCGTGCTATCTAAAAATCTAGCGCCAATTCGAAGGATTTTTTCTCGGATCAGATCCATATCTATGCCCACAGGACTCGAATGATGATAAATCGCAGCTGCGTAGCCTAAAGTATGCGTCAAGGATACGAAGCCACCGCCATTCATGGATTGGGACTTGCCATGTTCATCTTTGAAGAAACCCGGATAGGGAATGTGCAGGGATTGCAAAGCATCGAAAATCGCTTTTCGGGAAGAAGCCCATTCCTTTCTTTTTTCAGGATGGGAAATATTTGCGTAGGCTAATTTTTCCCTAAAACTTAAGAAATCCAAATCACCTACCTCATGGGATTCAATTATCTTGATGGCCAAGGCTGAGTAAGCGTCAATTTTTTCTATTTTTGTTTGCATAGGCCGTAAGGGCAACCCTAGTCTCGCAGCAATATATGTCAAAAATCGAAGTTAATAAACTACAAACCCTCGTTGGGCACAACGATTGTATTTACGCATTGACGGAAGGGAGTGACCCTCGCTTTTTTTACACCGGAGCTGGAGATGGGATGGTAGTAGAATGGGATCTTGACCACCCAAAAGATGGGAAATTGATCGCCAGGTTGACTACCTCAGTGTATGCTTTGGCGATAGATCAGCTTCGCAATTGGCTATTTATAGGTCAAAATTACCAAGGAATCCACGTCATTGACCTCCACGAAAATAGAGAAATCTGGACGTTGAAGTTGACCGATCAAGCCATCTTTGACATCAAAGTCGTCGGCAATGAAGCTTATGTGGGTACTGGAGATGGAGTATTGATCATAGTGGATATTGAAAAGCGGGCGATCCGGAAGCATATTAAACTAAGCTCAAAAAGTATTCGAGTATTTGCAGTCGCGACCGACAGACGGCATCTGGCAGTAGGAATGAGCGATCATACCATCAATATTCTCGATTTGGCAAATGATTTTCAACCCATAGCAAATCTTGCTGCCCACACCAATTCGGTTTTTGCACTGGATTATTCACCTGACGAAAAAGTCTTGATCAGTGGCGGCAGAGATGCTAATTTGAAATTCTGGGATACTTCCAATTACAGGCAGATTCAAAATATAGTAGCTCATCTTTACGCAATTAATTATTTATCTTTCAATGAGGACGGTACCTTCTTTGTCACCTGCTCTATGGACAAATCCATGAAGATCTGGGATGTGGCGGATCAAAAACTCCTGAAAGTAATCGATAAAGCAAGAAATGCCGGTCATGGCACTTCAATCAATAAAGTGGTCTGGAGCACTTATAAAGGAGATATTATCTCTGTCTCCGATGACCGATGTATATCTATTTGGCAAATTTCAGTAAACTAACACTATGAAGATCACACCATCAGCTATTAGACAAAAATCCTTCGAAACCGGTTTTAGAGGTTTTGAAAAAAAAGAAGTCGCCTCTTTTTTGGAAGAAATCAGTGAAGTAGTAGACGCCCTTCACAAGGAAAACATGGACTTGAAGTCCAAACTCCAACATACCGAGTCTGAGGCAAAGCGGCTCAAAGACGTCGAAGACTCTCTATTTCGAACGCTGAAAACCGCCGAGGATACGGGTGCAGCAATCATCGGGGAAGCCAATGATGCCGCGGATCTTATCATCGCTGAGGCCAATGAGACGGCCGAATCAGCTACAGCTCACGCAAATAAAATCTTGTCCTCTGCAAAGCATATCGCAGAGCGGGATGCGGCTCTGCTCATCTCCGCTGCAGAATCAAAAGCGAAAGAAACCATCGTAGAACTCAGAGAAAGCATGCAGGGACTCGTGAGATCCTACGAAGGCTTAGCAGAACAGCGCGAAGTCATGGTAAAAAGTCTCAAACGAATCGCTCAAGACTCCCTGAATCAGATTGATCTGTCTGAAGCTCATTTTTCACGAATCGATGCTAAGGCCCATCAAAGAGCAATCGAAGAACTGAGCCGCTCTCAGGCATTTACCTTTGCCAATCTTGCCAGCCTTACCGAAGAAGTAGGTGAGGAATTCGTGCCCGAAATCACTGGTGAATTGGATCCTTTGGCAGAGATGGAAATTATCAAAGAAACTTCGCAACTGGAAAGCCACGATGACTCTTCCGATATGGAACTGGCGGTAAAAGAGGAAGTAATCGAGATAAAAACAGAAGCGAAGATCGAAGTTCCTGCCGCGGAGGAGATAGAAGAGGAGGAGCAGATAGAAGAGGAAGAACCGGTCAAAAATGAAAAACCTCGCAATGAAATCCAGAAACCTAAGCAAAGTACGCCTGAAGAAATGCAGATTAAAAAATCGGAAGCCCCGAAAAATGAGTCAGGTTCCTTCTTTGATCAACTGGACTAATGGGTAAAGTCACGCTTGAGGGAATTGAATTTCACGCTTATCATGGAGCATATCCTGAGGAATCTATTCTTGGAAATCGCTTTACAGTCGATTTGGATTTGGAGACGGATTTCAAGACGGCTATGCTGACTGATGATTTGAAAGAAACGGTTGATTACGCCAAATTGTACAAAATAATCAAGTCCCAGATGGAGCAGAAAGTCAAACTGCTAGAGCATCTCGGCCATCTGATTGTGACTGATATTTTAGAAGCTTATCCAAATTCTCAGAAGATACGAATCACTTTGAAGAAGCACCATCCAGCCTTAGGCGGCTTGGTGAAGCATTCGGCAGTGACTATTTTTTATCCAGAAGATTATCAATAAGTATGTATTCAAAGGCTGAGACCTCTCAGATCAGAACGGAATTTTGGATTAAGTTTGGTCAGTATATGAAGCCGGTGCCGAGTGTCTCCGGATATAGAGTGAATTGGCCAAATTATAAGACAGGTGTCCGTGATATCTACTTTCGGATGAAAGCGGAGCAAAATTTCGCCTCGATTGGAATTGAGATTTGTCATTCGGATACCGAGCTCCAAGAATTATATTTCGACCAGTTCGTCCAGCTCAAAAACCTTTTTCATAACAGTGTGACTGAAGATTGGGAGTGGAAGCTTATGGTTATCAATGAGTTTGGGCAGCCGATCAGCAAAATCGAAAAAGTACTTCCCGGTGTAAATGTGATGGAGGAAGAATATTGGCCTGAAATTATTTCATTTTTCAAGCCTCGAATAATCGCCTTAGATGAGTTTTGGGATAATGTAAAGCCGGGGTTTGAAAGTTAAAGTACGCCTTTGCGATAGGATAATTCTTCAATGATCTGCTTCCCGTTTTCCGTAATTGCTAAGTGAAGTTTGATCTCATCACCGATTCGGATCATAGTCAATCCGTCAAACCAGACGGCATTTTCGCCGACTTCTATCAGTCGAAATGTAGTCCATTCCTCGTTTGCCTCCCATCCGGTCAGATCAGGATTGAAGTGTTTGAGCTTCAGTGAAAAAGTATCACCTTCCTGAACTAGATTCATGAATTCAGAGAAAATCAATTTGCCCTCAGACCAAAAGCGAAATGTCCCAATGATGTGACTATCCACGAGCGGCATCCAAACTTCCTCACATTCTCCACCAAACCCTTCGCCAGTCCAATAACCTGTCAACCATTCCATCTGACTGAGATTTCCTTTGCCTGCTTCCTGATCTGCTGCAAGTTCTCTAATCTGTGCCTGTGCCTGATAGAAAATGAAAAATAAGGTGAAATACAGTATCGTTGATTTCATAGTATTCGAATTTTTATTGCTATGAAATTAACGAAAAATTATTGATCGTGTCGCTTGGGGATATCCGGATTGATAAATGTGAATCCTCTCGCTTCATCTCCCTCAAAAAAATCTATCTGCATCCCGATCAAAAACATGTAATGTCTTTTCTCGATCAAAATAGGAATTCCATCAAGCTCAAATTTCTGATCTTCTGCTTTAGGTTTGTCAAATCCCAACGCATACGACATTCCCCCGCAGCCGCCACCTTTCACTCCCACACGAAGGTGGTAGTCAGCAGGAATACTTTTGTTAGCCATGATATTTTTGATCTCGGCTTCTGCTTTTGGAGTGATTTTTATAGGGACAATCATGCGGAATAAATGAAATCTCTCTCGATTTGGTTCGTTTAGAATTCAAATTTACGTGCTGCTTTATTTTCTGGCGTGATTTATTTGTGCAATTTCGAGTATTAAACTACCACATGGACTACATCGCTGAATTATTGAAAATTTTACTCCCTGCCGCAATCGTTCTTTATGGAATGTATCTGGTAGTGGTTTCTTTTTTATCCAAAGAAAAAGAAAAAATGCTGGTAGAACTGAAAACCAAGAATACTGAAGTGGTTTTACCGATTCGCCTTCAAGCTGCTGAGCGACTTTGCCTGTTTCTAGAGCGAATCACTCCAAATAACCTGGTGAGAAGGTCAAATCCCTCGTCTTATACCATCAATGAATTGTACTCTATATTGATGAACGAGGTCAGAGAGGAGTTTAACCACAACTTTTCGCAGCAGGTTTATTTCTCAGAGGAGACTTGGGAGGCCGTCAAGCGAGCAGTGGAGGAAGTGACGACAATTATCAATCTGAGCAGGCAAAATCTGGAGAGTGACGGCAAGGGAATCGATTTGGCAAAATCGATTTTTGCGCAATCCCTCGAAAGACAAAATGATGCCATTCTGTATGCATTGAAGCAAGTAAAATCTGAAGTAAATATTTATTTTTAAATACGAAAATGATCAAACAAAACGCGACCGAAATGCTGGAAAAAGCTAAATTCATGTTTGGAAAACAAGCGGAAAATCTTGCTAAACATGAGGAAAAAGTGCGCGCTTTGATATCCGGTGTTGGGAGGAAGCTTCTGGGGTTAGGGCAAAGCCCAACATTTAAAAGGCTGGTGGAGCCGGTGTCGGTTTTTATCCGGATGATTAAGGCGCATTTCAACGGAACTCACAAACTGGCGGGTAGTACGGTAGGTTTGATCCTTCTTGGCCTGATCTACTTTTTGTCTCCTATTGACATTATCCCGGATTTTCTGGGATTCGTAGGCTTTGCTGATGATATTTCTGTGGTCTTGGCGATCTATGCAAAATTAAAAGACGAAGTCAGTGATTTTTTGGAGTGGGAGAGAACTCAAATTTAATTGTCCCTGTTCTGGTCACTTAATATTAAAAGTATGCAAGACCAACTGAATAAACTGATCACATCCGAATTGATGGGTAAAACGCTAACCTATGCCGCTTATCGAGAAATGATCGACCAACTTTTAGCTGAAAATAAAACCACTGGAAGTATCCACACTGAAGCATATCTGGAGTATACCCGGATGAATGTAAAGCGAATGAATCGATGGGATAAGACTGCTAAAATTTCGCCAGAAACCGAGAAGGCGATGAAATCCATTCCTATATCGCTGACCTGGTTAGTCATCACTGAGGCTTGGTGCGGCGATGCAGCTCAAAATATCCCTTTTTTAGCCAAGCTTGCTGATTTGAATCCTCAAATAGAGCTCAAGTTGATCTTGAGAGATGAGCACCCGGAGTTGATGGATGCGTATCTGACCGACGGTGCCCGATCGATTCCAAAGCTGATTATTTTATCCGAAGATTTATCGGAGGTACTGGGGACTTGGGGTCCAAGGCCTGAAATTCTTCAAGATCGGCAAAGAGCCTACAAGCTAGATGACTTGGGCGTTTCCCCCAAAGATTTTTCTGAAGGAACACATCTGTGGTATGCGAAAGACAAGAATGAATCGTTGGAAAGAGAGTTAATGGAATTGTTAAGGTCTATCTTTCTACTATGAAAATCGCTATTCTATCCGGAACCTCTGGTCTGGTTGGCTTGCAGCTGCTGCATCAATTATTACAAAATCCAGCCTATGACCAAGTAGTAAGTATCGGGAGGCGTAAGTTGTCCCTAAAGCATGGAAAGCTAATCCAAATCTCAGGTGATATGAATATGATCAATACTTGGGATATCGATTCTAAGCTATCTGAGAAAGATCTGGGGGGCGAAAATCATCAAATCAGAGTAGCCCTAGAAGATAAGAATGCAGAGATCCACGCCTATTGTGCACTAGGTACTACGATCAAGCAGGCAGGATCCAAAGATAATTTTATTGCCATCGATCATGATATGGTTTATCAATATGGACTGTTTGTTAAAAAACTGGGAGCTTCCAAATTTTTGCTTGTCTCGGCTTTAGGGGCTGATGTTGGTTCCAAGGTATTCTACAATATGGTAAAAGGCAAAACGGAAGACGATTTGAAAAGCATTAAATTTGACTATCTGGGCATTTTTAGACCTTCACTTTTGCTGGGAAATCGTAACGAGTTTCGACTGGGAGAAGAGATTGCCAAGATTTTCACAAAGCCTATGATATGGCTCAAGCTTTGGAAAAGTGTGCGTCCGATATACGATCACCAAGTTGCCAAATCAATGGTCAAGAAAGCCAATGCTGATTTTTCCAGTCCGGTAGAAATCGTATTATCTTCAGAAATGCAAGACTTGACCAGATGATAGTTGTGATTCAACGAGTTGCCGAAGCTTCGGTGACAATCCATGACAAGGTGAAGTCTCTAATCGGAACAGGACTGGTGGTGCTCGTAGGCATAGAAGAAGCTGATTCCAGGGATGATATTGACTGGTTAGCTAAAAAAATCGTCAATCTCCGGATTTTCCCAGATGAAAATGAGGTAATGAATAGAAGCCTACTGGATATCGGGGGTGAAATTATTTTGATTTCCCAATTCACACTTCATGCCAGTACCAAGAAAGGAAATCGTCCTTCCTACATCAAAGCTGCCAGACCTGAGACAGCCATTCCACTGTATGAAATGATGATCGGAAGTATAGAGAATGAATTAGGTAAATTAATCTGCACCGGCGAGTTTGGTGCCGATATGAAAGTTGCGCTAGTCAATGACGGTCCTGTGACGATTTTGATTGACAGTAAGGACAAGAAGTGATTTTTTACTAAGTTGGGTCAATAAAACCTCGACTCTCATTGTCTGATTTTCTGATCCAAATTCAAAAAGCACAGATTTCTTTACAAGGAATTCAAGTCTTTGAACAGCTTACTTTTGATTGGAAAAAGGGACAACAATGGGCTATTATTGGTGATTCTGGTGTGTTGCTTTCTGCTTTTTTTGAGAGTATCAGAGGGAATGCGGTTGTGTCAAAAGGCAAAATTTCCAGACCTTTTGCTATGGCTTATTCTGTTGCGAAAAGTCAATCCAATGAAATTCACAGCTTTCGGGATTTAATCGCCTACGTTTCTCAGAAATACGAATTCCGCAATAAGTCTAATCAACAAAACTTCTATTTCCAGCAGCGATTCAATTCCTCTGAATCCGAAGAGGCCGCAACAGTCCGTGAATATTTGAATCAGGTTGATGTGAAAATTCCGGGACCTTGGAATCTTGAAAATGTAGCTCAACTTTTAAAACTCAATAAACTTTTAGATAAATCATTATTGAAGCTTTCTAATGGAGAAACTCGTCGCCTTGCGATAGCGGCTGGATTGATGCGTCAGCCGAAAATTTACCTGATGGATCAGCCAATGACAGGTTTGGATGTGAAAAGCAGAGCCGAGTTTGGGGAAGTTTTGAAAGTGATAGTCGCTGCTGGAGTCCACGTGCTGATTAGCACTTCTACCAATGAAATTCCCGAAGGAATCACACATATCGCTAAGCTTGACAAATCAGGAATCCAAGAAATCTGGACAAAGTCGGAATACCATGGCTTGCAAGATCAGCTACATTCAACTGCAACCTGGAACTGGAAAGAGCTGGAAGACGTACTTCCAAAATCTATTTCACAGCGAGAATTCCTCATCAAGATGGAAAATGTCACGATCAAATACGGTGATAAAACGATTCTCAATCGGCTAAACTGGCAAGTGAAACCCGGAGAGCGCTGGCTGCTGAAAGGCCCAAATGGCTCAGGGAAATCTACGTTACTGAGTTTGCTAATCGGGGAAAATCCGCAAGCCTATTCACAGAATATTTGGCTGTTTGATCGAAAGAGAGGAACGGGAGAAAGCATCTGGGATGTGAAGCGGCCCACGGGATTTGTCGCTCCTGAACTCAGTCGCTATTTCCCCACCAATCAGACTTGTCGCAAAGTTATCCTTTCGGGGCTTTTTGATACGATGGGTTTATTCAAGAAGGTAAGTATAGAGCAGGAAGCTTTGGGTTTAAGATGGATGAAATTGTTCAATTTGGAACTGCTTGCCAACCTTCCGATTTCCCGCCTTTCTCTCGAAAACCAACGCTGGACTTTACTTGCCAGAGCCCTGATCAAAAAACCTGAATTGCTGATTCTGGATGAAGCTTCACAGGGCATGGATGAGTTTCAACGCAGACTCTTCAAAGATACCGTACAGCAAATCTGCGAAAGGAGTGCGATGACGTTGATTTACGTGAGTCATTATGCAGAGGATGTTCCCAAAGGGGTGGGAGAAGTGATGGAGTTGGGAGAGTAGAATTGTAGATTTTAGTTTGTGCTTTCAGGATTATGAAAAATGAAACCAACTTGCTCCAGACAACGGCCTGGTGACTGTTGCACTGTTATTTTGCCCTTTCAGGGCTAGAAAATATAAAATTATTAATTTGAAATGTATACTTCAAATGAGGGTAGGGGAAGGAATTTCAACCTATTGAGATTAGTCAGTGAGAACAGATACGAGGTTGATTAATTGATCACTTTAAGGGTAATTTTATACGATATCACACGTATTTTTATCTAAAACATAGAACCATGAAGGTCACAGCTATACTCGAAGATGAATTGATCCAAGAAGTCATGGAGCTCTCAGGCGCCAAGAATATCACGGAAGTGCCCAAAATTGCGTTGAAAGATTATCGATCTAGAAAAATGATGCAAAACTATTCAAATAGTATTGCGGCAAAACCTTTAGAGTCTACTTACGGTGCCCAGCAGCTTTGTGATTTGAATCAGAAGTGAATCGAGTCATTATTGATACTTCCGTTTGGATTGAATTTTTCAAAGCAAATCCGCTCTATTTTGACACCTGTTTGGAGCTCATTGATCATGCACAAATCTTCTCCTTGAAGTTGGTTTTTGCAGAACTTATGCAAAGAGCAAAGGAGAGAATGAAATGATCGATAAGTTTTTTGGGCAGATGAGGATTCTTGATGAACCAAGTTTGATTTACCATGCTGGGATTTTTTCCAGACATCAGAAGCTTTTGGATCGTGGAATAGGATTGATAGATGCGGTGATTATTTTGACTGCGATTCGTTTTGACAAGGAAGTCTGGACTTTGGACAAGAAGGTGTTGGGATTTTTGGATCGGAAGAATGTTTTCACACCTTGAGTTTCTTCGTTTACAGATTTCAATATAAGTAGTCTGGGGATTTGCACTGACGGGCAGGTTAATGATTACAGCAATGCAGACAGCCATCAAGCCAAGGGTGGAGAAGGGAATTATAATCCCACAAAACCCTCAAAATTGTCTCTGGAGATAATCGCAGTCTCATTGTTGGGGTACGCTTCAAGAAAAGAAGCTGGAAATCTGACTTTTTTTTCTTTCCATTTGAATTCATAGGCTTTTAAGATACCGTCGGCTTCTTCGAGGTAATCTATTTCCGCCTGATCATGGGTACGCCAAAAGTAAGTATTGACAAATCGGCCTTGGTATGCGTTGTTTTTAAGGCGTTCGGAGATCAGGAAATTTTCCCACAAAGCTCCTTTGTCTTGACGCATTTCTGGAAGAGCGAAATTGCTCATCATAACATTACGGATACCATTATCGTAGAAGTAGTATTTTTTACCTTTTTTGATTTCATTTCTTAGGTTTCGGCTGAAAGCGGGGAGTTTAAAGATTACAAAGGCTTTTTCCAGCAGGTCAAGGTATTTCTCTACCGTGGCGGTATCAATATTTCCGATGGTCTGAGCGAGTTCGTTGTAAGAGACTTCCGAACCCACTTGGAAGGCAAGAGCCCTAAGTAGCTTTTCGATGTGGTTGGGTTTCCGAATATAGTCGAGTTGCAATACGTCCTTGTACAGGTAACTCTGCGCAATTTCCACCAAAATTCCCTTTTCATGGCTTGGGTTGTTGACTACTTCGGGATACAGGCCATAAATAAGTCTGGTGTCCAACAGCCGCTTCGCTTCCATCTTCGATGTGGCCATGACTGTTTCTTTGTAACTCACAGGAAAGAGATGGAACGTCTTTTTTCTTCCCGTCAGAGGTTCGGCGGTTTGGTTTTGAAGGTCAAAGGCAGACGAACCTGTCGCTATCACTTGGATATCCGGTCGGTTATCGTAGATCAATTTAAGCTTCCTTCCGATGTCAGGGATTTGCTGGGCTTCGTCAATGACTACCAAAGTTTTGTCAGGGCCGATAAGTTGTAGCAACTGGGTGCTTGTGACCGAAGAATCAAATGCCTGCAAAATATCCGCCTCATCGGCATTAAACCAGGTATAGGAAACTTGCAACTGCTTTAGAACTTCTCGAAGCAAGGTTGTCTTACCCACTTGCCTGGCACCGAGTAGTAGGATCACCTTGCCTTTGAAGCAGGCATTTAAAATCGATTGTCGGAGGTCTCTGGTAAGCATTTCGATGGGATTGATCCTGTAAATCTATTTCTATAAACTGATAATCGAAAATTAACGCCTAATATTTCGATTATAATCTAATAATTAGGCGTAATTTTTCGATTATGATCTAAAAAATAGGCCTGATTAGTTGAATAGGGAATGAAAAACGAATTACCAATTGGTAAGAATAGTAGGGTGTGAATGCTCCCGTAAAGCTGCTGGGATTCCATGCAGTCATTACGGTGTTTTGACTACGCCTAGAGGGGTTTTTGGATGGGAAGAATGTTTAAAGGATTAAATTAATTCTTAGAAGACTCTCATTCCTAAACCTAATTTTTGAAGAATCAATAACTTTGTTTTCCAAATAAGGGAATAAGGGTTGTCTATATTTTTTGCTTCTCTTAATTACTATTACAGGGATGAGATAGCAGTCATTATGATAAAAAAGTGTGAGTATTTGAGGCATCAATAGCTAACTGAAATTTCTAGCTGCCAATAGAAATCGAAAAGGAATTTGCGATTTGATGGCCTTCTTTATGGTAAATTCAATTTACGTGACTAATTTTAACCGAAATATTTGCATTTTAAATACAAATTTTAGGATTTTAATTTCGTTATTAAAGCTATAAAACATGATCAGGAACTTTGTTGTTGTTTTTATAATAATGTGTTGCTGCCAAAATTTGTTGGCACAAGGAAATCACATTTCAATTGGAATTGGACCCTCGTTAATTTATTCAGATAATTCAGGCATATACCGGGACTTTAGTTTTAAGATCCAACCGTCAATAACCTTTTCGTTTAGCCAACAATTAAGTGAAAATGTCGCCCTTAGGGGTTCTATTGGAGCCCAGAACTTCAACAGCGGAGACTATTATATTTTACGTCTAAATAATCTCATTAACTGGGGAAACAAGGACCAGGCATTTGGCTTCAAGGGAAGGGGTTATTTTGCTGACGTAATGCCTATTTTTACCACTAACCCCAATTCTTCAGGAATGCTTAACTCTTCATTGCAGTTCTATGCAGGTTTGGGCTTTGGACTTATGTTTGTTGAACGAGAACAGGTAACATTAAAAAACGGCGTTGTTAAAGATGGTGTTTTGATTAATGGCAATATTATCTCATCTAATGAAAATAGTTTAATCCCTTATGTTCCGATAAGAACAGGCATAAGTACGAATTTAAGCGGAGATTGGGATTTTGCCTTAGAATTTGTTTTAATGACTACTTTGAGTTCGGAATTGGATGGGAATAACATAAAAGCCAAACTGCTAACTCCTGACATGTCGGGCCAAATCCAATTCGTAGTAAAACGGTATTTTGGCTCGCCTTGGTAAATTGATAATCGGCTTGCTGATATAGATTTCTTCAAGAATAAGTTTGAAAGCATAGTTATATCCATTTTTTTAAACCTTAGCAGTAGATAACTCATTCATCTCGGGTTAATTCTTCACAACCCTCACCCCCTCAAAAATCACCTCATTCTCACTCATTATTAATTCTTTACCGCTTGAAGTGGTCACGTTTTTAAGGATTACTTCTTTGGTCTTGACATAAGTAAACTTTTCGTGGTACGAAGCATCATTCATTTCCAGGTTGAAATTTCCAAAAATGGCTGGGCCTTGATAGCCTTCAGGATGATTGGAGTCGTCGATATGAAGGTTTTCAATGGTGATCGTTTCTGGCATATAGCAAGTGTAGCCGAAATCATGCTGACTTGTATTGTACCCGCTGATCAATGCCGCACGGGTCGGTTTGCCGCCGGTTGGCACGAAAGAACAGTCGCGGATAATAATGTCCCCTTGCCAAGTACTTCCATAGTCGGGGCGAAGGCTGATCAGGCTTCTTCCTCGGATCTCCGAATTCTCCACGAGGAAAGTGCCACTACCAATCGCATTGATTCCCATGTGTCCGAGGGTGGAGTTGCGAATGGTGGCATTGGCCACTCCCATGTGGGCATCGAAACGGGAAAGGGTGCAGTTTTCGAAAAGCAGATTCTTGCAGTAGTTGGATCCCATAATTCCCCAATAGGTGCTGTCATCAATATCATTGGTCTGGCTGACTTTGATAAAGGACACATTCAAGGCACGGCTGACTGAAATATCGTAAGTTCCCATGGAGACTGGTTTCCCAGCTGTGCCGATGGTTTGATAAGTTTTGTGTCCAGTCAGAATGGTGTTCTTAACCGTGACGTTGGTGCAGTTGCTAATGTTGAGGAATCCTCCATAAGGCGCGCCATGATTTCCTTCGCCCGTGATTCGGTGTTCTATGCCATCCACAATCACGTTTGAGCGCTTTATGGAAAGATTTCGGCTGTAATAATTGTACTTCGATTCTTCCTTATTGGCAACAGTGGTAAAAAGTCCTCCAGTAATTGTCAGCGTTTCCTCGTCAATCGGAAGGGCGGTGATATCCGTGATCTGGTCGAAGTCCCAAATGATGGGAGCGTTCCTATCCACATTTCCGTCTTTGTCCACCAAGAAAATATCTGTCTGTGGAGCCCCATTGTTTTGATTCAACCCAAATCGGATGTAATGCTTTACGTTTGAATTGGTGACCGTGATCAGGCTGGGACTAGGCAATGCGAGGTCGATTTTCTCCTGATTTCTTTTAAGGGAAGTGATCCCTTCGATTTTAAAAGATTCCTGACTTGAACTGACCAAGAAAACGGGAGCATTTCGATTTTCCACTTCGGTATCGTCAATAAGGAAGGATGCTGTACCAAAATCGGTATCCGTTTGGATGATCGCTGTGTGCTCCTTTCCCCCAATATAATAGGTGGCTCCATCGTCGGCTTCCACCAAAATGCCGTGCTGGTTGGCGAAATGATGAGTAGCAGCGATAGCCGCCATATCATCGGTCTTGCCATCGCCTTTGGCACCGAAGTCAGAGTAGTTCACTATACCTACGGATTTGAATTCGGAGATTTTCTCATTCGATAATGTTTCAACCTCGTTTTTTGTTTGCGCTTGGACAAAGATTAAGGTTGTGAAAAAAAAGAGTAGTAAGAGCTTATATTTCATCAGGTACTCGTTTTAAACTTTGCATGAAATTGTGGCTGCATATTAGCTTTATTTTGCGAAACTGAATTTTTTGGCTTCGGATTTTATTGTCTATGAAGCGGTATGTGAGATCCGCTGAAGCGGGACAAGCTACAGACCACGGGGATAGAAGGGACGAACAAAAGATAATCTAATTGTCTTTGTGCCCTTCGCAAAACCTTAGCGTTCTCGGCGGTTACAAAGATAAAAAGAAAAAAAAACTCATTCCCTATCCACCCAAAGCAGCGGAAATCTAATCGGCATATTTCTGACAACTTCTGGATTGTCAAAATTCCCATCCAGTTCTTTCCATAAGTTTAGATAATTCGCTTTATCTAATGCCAATCCCCCAAAAAGTAGAAAAGGATGGCTAACAGGCCATTCTTCCCAATACATCACATCTTTTGGGTAGGGCCAGAGCGATTTATCTTTAACATAAGGGCTTAAAAAGGAAATTCCCAGTCCTATACTTCGCCCATTATCAGCTGTAAATTCAAATAAATTGTGCGTAGGAGTAGAAAGAACCTGGCAGATCGTAGTCATAGCATCAAGCGTGAAAAGGGAATAACCATAGGGTTTGGTGCGTGCCAATTCTAAAGGGAATGATCCATCTGCAGCCATTTGGTCGGGAAGTAATTTGGTTTTATACATCTCTCGACAATAGTCCAATACTTCCTGGTTTCCGACCAACTCAGCAAATACAGCGGCCTGCATGGCCCAACAGACGCTGTGATTATTGCCATTATCCCGCTCTGCAATCCCATAGGGATGGGTATAAATCCAGTTCAAATAGTCCGAAAACCAAGCTTTGATTTTTTTTAAATCATCTGGAACCAAGCTCTTGGAGGATTCAATGGCAGTTACAGCTTTGGCTACTTCCATCAGATGAATGGAGTCAATGATTCCAATTCCCCTGCCAGTTACCACTCCTTTGATGGCTTGGCCGTAAAGCAAATTTGGATTCATCCGTGAGTCACTTGCGATAAACCATGCCTGAAGGTGTGGAATCAAGGCCTCGGCATATTTTTCTTTTCCGCTGATCAAATAGGCGGAAGCCAATGCTCCGGAAATTTGTGAAAAACGAATCATCGCTTCTCGGTGTGCGGTGAAATTGTCGGGATTCGTTAAGCCATCTCGGCGCATGTAGGGTCCATTAGGATTTTCCGGATTTGGCCACCAGTAGTCGCCTTCGGAATAGAAGTCATTTTTCCCGCCGGCACTTCTGGAGGAGGAGGAAGCAGTTACTGTGATTGGCGCTAGTTTTTTATAGGTCTCAGCAAGTTTGAGTACCCGAGCTTCTTCATTTTCAAAAAGTGTATTGGATTGGGCAATGCCGAATTGAAGCGTGGCAAATAGAAAGAAAACGGATAATACTGGATGTTTGAGAAAGGTCATTTTGATTTTGGTTTCGCAGTTTTAGTATTCACCGTTTCGTTTCTAAACTTGGTAATGTCTCGGATCAAGTCAAGTGGAAGAGGTTCGTCTAGGGGAAATTGAATTGCTCATTTGGAAGTTTTATAAGAAGTTATTCTTCCTTGAAAACTTCAATTGGCTCATTGTGTGGGTAAAAACCGATATGTTTTTTTGCGACGGCATAATAGACCAAAACTTCAGAGGTTCGAATTGCAGGCATGTGGTAGACAATTACTTCTTTTGCTTCGGGAACTGCGGACAGAATCGTTTCTCGGATCGATTGGAGTTTAGCTTGAATAGCTTTAGGTCACCAGCTGAAATATTCGGAAATGGAAGAAGCTTTCGGGTTTGTTATGCTTTCGCTACCTAAAACCGATCAATAATAGTCACCCCAGCATCCCGAAATTCATTCATTTCCGTCAAAGCCATCGCTGCTGTTTCCAAATTGATGATTCTGCCAATCAATAATTCGGGATTCATTTTTCCCGAAGTAATCATTTGTATCATTTCAGGATAGCGCCACGCTTGCATGCCGTGGCTTCCATAGATTTCTAATTCTTTCGAAAGCACCAAGTCCATTGGAACCGGGCTGTTTTTTTGATTTCCAAGCAGAAGCCCAACTTGAATGTGCTTGCCTCGCTTTCGTAAGCATGAGACAGAATTGAATAGGGTAGCTGGATTTCCCAAGGCATCAACTGACACGTGAACTCCACCCTTGGAAATGGATCTGATTGCTTCGACTACAGATACTTCTTTTGCATTTACGGTAGCTGCAGCACCGATTTGTCTGGCTAGTTCCAACTTCTTTCCGTCAATATCTATGGCGATTACATGTGCTCCCAACGCATTTGCAATCATTATCGCAGATAACCCAACTCCGCCGCAACCATGAATAGCCACCCATTGTCCTCCGGTAACTTTGCCCTGATCTACCACGGCACGGAACGAAGTTGCAAATCTACATCCTAGGCTAGCGGCAGTTTGAAAATTCATGGATTCTGGAAGAGTGACAAGGTTGATGTCAGCACGATCGATTGCCACGTACTCCGCAAAAGAGCCCCAGTTAGTGAATCCTGGCTGAAACTGATCATCGCAAACCTGATGATTGCCGGATGCACATTCCGGGCATTTGCCGCAGCCCGAAACAAACGGGACTGTCACTCGATCGCCCACTTTCCAATTCTTGACTTCAGACCCGACCGCCTGAATTATCCCGGCAAATTCATGTCCTGGCACATGTGGAAGCTGGATATCGATATCATGACCCATCCAACCATGCCAATCAGATCGGCAAAGCCCAGTAGCTTTCACTTCAATGACTACCCCGGATTTGGAAGGACTAGGGTCAGGAACCTGAGTGATAACTGGTAAGGATTGGAAGGATTCGTAAAGGATTGCTTTCATTTATTTTTTGGTGTAGTCGTTTCCTAAAAGACTGTTTAAAACAGATTCTTGCCAAGTTCTGAGCTTTAGTGCCAATTCCTTCGCGAGGTCAGGATTTGCGCTTTTCAAATTGGTGGTCTCAGCTGGATCAGCGCTCAAATTAAATAGCTCTGTTTGAGTTTCACCAGCTTTATTTTCGGTTAGCACGAGTTTATATTGATGGTCAATAATCGCTCTTGGACCCTGAAAATCGGATGAAATGATATCCGTTTGCACATAATTTTTAAAATCCCGAGTGGCTTTTCCATTCATTAACTTTACCATCGGAGAGGTTCCTTCTTGAAGCTTTGGATCCAAATAAGGTTGTAAATCTTTTGAATCAGCTCTTGGACTTCCATTCCAAAACATCATTGGCTTTTCTCTTGTCGTCTTTTTTCCAGAAATATAGGGTGAAAGATCAATTCCGTCTATCGGGCGATCTGGAAGCGAAGCTCCAATAATCCTCGCTAACGTGGGGAAAACATCTGTGCTATTCATGCTGGCGGCTGTCGCTAAAGATTGGGGGATTATTTCTGGCCATTCCAAAACGCTTGGTACGCGAATTCCTCCTTCGTAAATGCTTCCTTTATCCTCACGAAACGGTACTGTCGCATTTGCCTCAGCAGGCGTGCCATTATCTCCAAAGTACCAAAGCAGCGTATTTGTGCGAAGCTTATTTTCTGATAAGTAATTTCGAAGATCACCAATACTTCGATCCATGGCAGTTATTTCTGCAAAGCGCTCTTGCAAGACATCCCGCTGAAGCCGAGTGACTGGAAGTCCGGTTTCATTGGAAGTCAAGCGGACTTGCTTTGTTCCAAAAGTATCTGGTAAATCAGCATATAAAGCCAAATCTTTGGGAAGACCGCTGTATGGTTCGTGTGGAGAACCATACCAAATGACTACGAAAAATGGCTTTCCCGCTACTTTGGATCGCCCAATAAATTCAATCGCTTCTGCTACCAAAATCTCCGAACTTTCGCCTTCAAAAATTTCAGGATCTGCTCCATTTCTTGATAGAGATGGATTTAATTCAAAGAAATTATCATGAGAAAGCCACTCGTCAAAACCCATCTGACCGGGATTGGTGGGAGATTCTGCTTTCACCGGGCCGAGATGCCACTTTCCAAAATGCGCCGTCGCATAGCCTTTTGCCTGCATTAGTTCTGCAATGCTGATTTCTTCTGGTCGGATCGAAAAGCCCGGAGTAAAAGTACCATAGCGGTTTGGATGCCTGCCTGTCAAAATACTTCCTCTCGTGGGCGAACACACCGGTGATGCGGAATAGAAGCGATCCATACGAACTCCATTTTTTGCTAAGTCATCCAAAACTGAAGTTTTCAAATAGGGATGTCCGTTGTAGCCTGTTTCGTCCCAGCCATGATCGTCGCCGAGCAGAAGGATTATATTTGGAAGCTCCTGTTTTTTGGGTTGTGACAAAGAATAAAAAGTACTCGATACGAATAATCCTAGGACAAGACTGCATAGAATCGACAGTGGAATGGAGGATTTCATAGGGTTAGGAGTAGTCATGTCAATTTGTAACCAAAAATTACTGCAAATTAAGGAGCTGAGCCGGAATACAATCGGAATTTAGAATTCTCTTCAGTAGCTTATAGCCGAAATGATCGTTCCGAAATGAAATCAGCGCTATGTCCAATCGAAGGCAATTTATTCAAAAACTGGGCGCAAGTGGATTAGCCTCAGGCCTTTTCATGGCTGACTCAGGTAAAAGCTTTGCGCAGCAAAAACTAGATCATAGCCTGCCGGAGGCCGATTTTTGGTCACGAGTCAGAGCTGGTTTTCCGCTTACCAAAGAAAGGGTTTACATGAATAATGGCACGTTTGGTCCTGCGCCTTTTCGGGTTAGTCAAGCGATGATTGACTGCATGACTGAAATAAATTATTCTGGAAATTATGGGCATTTTGATGAGGAGCGAGCAATGCTTGCCAGTTTTCTTGGTGTAAAAACGGAAGAACTCAGCCTGACTCACAACACTACCGAGGGGATCAATATTATGGTCTGGGGGCTGCCTTTGCAAAAAGGCGATGAAATAATCCTCACCACCCATGAGCATGTTGGGAATGGCCTACCTTGGCTCAATCGTGCAAAATTGGATGGGATTATACTCCGAACTTTTGAGCCTCAGGAGACGCAGGAAAAGAACCTGGAGGAGATTAAAAAACTCATCAATGCCAAGACCAAAGTTATAGCAGTGCCCCACGTCACCTGCACCACGGGACTTGTTTTTCCGATTAAAGAAATAGCTGAATTAGCAAAGTCAAAAGGGATTTACACTGCAATAGATGGAGCACATGGAGCAGGAACATTTGATCTGAATATCACCGAACTCGGTTGTGACTTTTATGCAGGATGCTTTCACAAATGGATGCTTGGACCGGCTGGAACTGGTTTTTTATATGTAAAAAAAGAATTGCTGGATGAACTTCAAGCGATTCAAGTAGGAGGGTATTCAGATGCTGGCTGGGACATCACTACTCAACCGCCTATTTTGAAAGGCTATAATCCTACCGCCCACCGCTACGATTATGGTACACAAAGCCGAGCGCTTTATGTTGGTGTTGCAGCTGCGGCTAAATTTCATCTAGAAATAGGGAAAGCAAAAGTGGAATCCAGAATTCGGGAATTGAATGATTATCTTTTTGACGGCTTAGTTGCTTTGGGACCAAAAATTCAAATTCTCACTCCTTCGGAAAAATTAGCTCGAATCGCTATGATCTCTTTTAAATCTGATTTAATGGATTATAAAAAGCTTGGGGTTGGATTGGCAAATGAAGGCTTTCGAATCCGCCAAGTCCCCGAAAGTGGCGTAAATGCCATCCGGGTCTCCACACATATTTATAATTCAAAAGCTGAAATAGATGACCTGATTAAAGCTATTGAGAAGCAAATGGGGTAATTTTGACTTAAAAACACATAAAATGGAAAAGGAACTCACCTTGAAAGAAGCGCAGGAACAAGTGGATCATTGGATCAAAACCGTGGGCGTTCGCTACTTTAACGAACTCACTAATATGACCATTCTGATGGAGGAAGTTGGCGAGTTGGCACGAATCATGTCTCGGACGTATGGCGAGCAATCCTTCAAAGAGTCAGATAAAGGCAGAGACCTTGGAGACGAAATGGCGGACGTCCTTTGGGTATTGATCTGCATAGCCAATCAGACCGGAGTGGATCTTACGGAGGCGATGAAAAAGAACTTCGAGAAGAAGAATATCCGGGACCTGAACAGGCACAAGGATAACGAGAAGTTGAAGTAGATTAAATTAAATATTTCGGCACGTGGTTATTGCGCGTGTCACTATACGACTTTAGGATAAAAAGTCATTTGCCACTAACCCTCAAAAAATGAGATTAAAAGGAAAAACAGCCATCATAACTGGAGCGACCAGTGGCATGGGAAAAGCCATGGCCGAACGTTTTGTCAGCGAAGGCGCTTCCGTCATTTTGAGTGGTCGTGATGAACTTCGTGGCAAGGAATTGGAGAAAAATCTAATTCAACAAGGCGGAAAAGCAGTTTTTATTGCTGGAGATATTTCACAAATAGGCATTAATGAAATGCTCGTTTGCGAGGCGATTCATAATTTCGGGAAACTGGATGTTGTGGTGACCAACGCCGGAAAGCTAGGGTTGGGATCGGTGACGGATATTTCCTTTGAAGAATGGAATGAGACCCTCAGCACCAATCTAAACTCTGTTTTTTACCTGAGTCGGTTTGCGATCCCTGAGATGCAAAAAAATGGCAGAGGCGTTATCCTAGCGAATAGTTCTATTGCAGCTTTCAAAAGTTTCCCTAACCATGCAGCCTATTGCGCGAGCAAAGCAGCCTTGGTTGCGCTGGTGAAAGCGATGGCCTTAGATTATGGCCCAACAATCCGTGTGAATACAATTTGTCCCGGTCCTGTGGATACCCCTTTGATTTGGGATTCTGCCAAAGCATTTGATGACCCTGACAGCATCGTGCAGCAAACAGCTAATAATACGTTGATGAAGCGTCTTGGACGTCCGGAAGATATTGCCTCGCTGGCTTTGTTCCTAGTTTCCGATGAAGCATCCTGGATTACCGGTTCGGCCTATACAATTGATGGTGGGATTTTAGTGAAGTAGTGGTTTAAATTGGAAGCACGCGCGACACGCGCGCGCTAGCTTGGGGCACGCCGCACGCTGGCACGCCGCACGCTAGCCCCTGTGGCGCGTGACAAGTATTTAATACACAACAATTAAATTATATTCACAACACTTTTTAAACTTTTCCTAGGAGTCACAAATACAAATTTCAGAATCCGGAAGGTCTTTACTTTGTCACCTGTACAGCTATTAACTGGATTGATATTTTTACCAGGGAGCAATATTCTCAGATAATTATTGAAAGTCTTGATTATTGCAGGAAGCAACTAGGAATGGAGATTTTTGTCTGGTGTCTTATGCCTAGCCATCTTCATATGGTAATTAGAGTACAGGGGTACAAACCGGAATTGATTATAGGAAGATTTAAAGAGTTTACTTCAAAAAATATTCAATTGGCAGTAAAACAAAACCCGCATGAAAGCAGAAAGGATTGGCTTGTTTCAATGTTTGAAAAAGCAGCTTTGGAATCAAGCAATGTGAAAAACGGTAAATTCTGGCAAGCTGGAAATCATCCTATAGAACTTTGGAGTCCAGATGTAATTTCGCAAAAAGTTGAATATATCCATATGAATCCGGTTGAGGCCGGATTAGTCTTTGAAGCGCATTATTGGAAATATAGTAGTGCGATTGATTATTCAGGAGGAAGGGTAGTTTTGGATATTGATTACTTGTAAATATGAAATTGGAAGCACGCGCGACACGCGCGCGCTAGCTGGCCTAGCTTGAATAGAAACTATGAATAAAAAAATTACGCGAAGACAATCCTGTAATCAACCTTTACTTTCAAACCCAAAATCCCGAATGAAAAAAGTAAACCTCTTATCGCTTTTGTTAATTGTGACTTTGGTAGCTTTTTCCCAAAGCCAATCAGAATCGGATATAAAAAATAAAGTCAACCTACTTAATAGTAAAAATCTCGACGGCTGGTACATTTTTTTGGAAAACCGGGGACGTGTCATTGATCCAAAAAATGTCTTCACTGTCCAAGATGAGATGATTCGAATTTCTGGAGAGGAATGGGGAGGGACCACTTCCAATGAAGAATTTGAGAATTATCGGCTTATTTATCGTTGAGTTCAAATGGGGAGGTAAAACCTTTTCTCCTGGATTGGGAAATGCTAGAGATTCTGGAATTCTCTTGCATTCTGTGGGGGAAGATGGCGCTTCATATGGAATTTGGATGCACTCCATTACATGTCAGGTGATAGAAGGCGGAACTTGTGATTTTATTGGGGTCGGAAATGGAAGCAAAGACACCATTGCAAGTCCGGTAGCTCCTGAAAAGCAGGGCAGTTCATATTTTTCAACCCAAAGGTGAACTCACTGCTTTAAATTCTGGCCGGATCAACTGGTTTTTGAAGTGCGTGTTTTTCTCTTTCAATTAGTAGATTCGGGCCGCATGCTCCAGGAATTCTTCAGTAAGTTGATGTTTTTGGATCATTGGTTTAGGGATTGAAATACGCAATGATAAGATCATTTTTAAATTTTATCCATGACAAAAGTCTCTTCAGCGATAATTTTTTAGAAACCGAATCCTTTTAAGCTGCCATTTTCCATTTTTCCTATGATGGGAAAAAGATCCAACTTCAAACAAAAGTCTATATCCGATTCGATATTGTGATTTTGAAGCCGCTTAGCGTGAGATGCTTGTGAAAGAAAGCCTTTCAGATCATGCCCTTCTTTTTCGAAAAGAGCTTTCATTGCCAAAGCACCATCTTCCGTGGCCTCATGGCTAGCTTCCAGGCTTTTAGCCAAAGCTCCTGCATAAAGTGAGTCTTCCAAATTGAACATGCCTTTCCAGCCTGCACAATGGATCAAAACATCCTGATCTTTGGATTGTAAATATAAAACAGTCGCAGAAAGATTAGGGAATGCTCCGATTACGATTTCATCCGCTTCGGAAGATTTAGAAATAGCCAAGGTGCCATTGGTAGTGGTCATCGCAAGTTTTTGCCCAGCATATGCATCATTTAAATAGGCGAGGGGAGAATTTCCCAACTCGAAACCTTCGGTTATTAAACCGTTCCGTTCCCCCGCAATCAAATAGCCTTGATCAGACATTTGCCTGCATTCTTCCAAGTCAGCAAACGTTCGGATTTCTGAAACTCCATTTGCCAAAGCCGCAACCATGGTGGAGGTCGCTCGAAAAATATCGACCACCACCACGATTTTACTTTTCAATGAATGCAAGTGAATCAACTCAGGACTGAAGCAGATTTCTACTTTTTTCATCTGTTTATTAGTTGCTTTTTAAAGGTTTTAAGGATTCTTCGCATGAATGATAATCGTCCCTGAGCGTTAATAAATTTCATGCTCGATTTCATGCTTTTAAAAGTGGTAATTTCTCCACTAGAGCCTTGAGGTTTTTATTTCTGACTTGTACGAAAATTTCCGTTCCAGGCTTCGCGAATTCTGTTTTCACATAACCCATTCCGATCCCTACTCCCATACTTGGGGACTGTGTACCTGAAGTGACCTCGCCAATCAACTCACCCTCAGCATCTACAATAGAGTAGTGGCCTCTTGGAATTCCTCGCTCCTGCATTATAAAACCCACAAGCTTTCGGGTGACGCCTGCTTCTTTTTGTGCTTTTATCGCTTCTGAGTTGGTGAAATCTTTGGTGAATTTGGTGATCCATCCTAACCCTGCTTCAATTGGGGAAGTAGTATCGGTGATGTCATTTCCATAAAGGCAATATCCCATTTCCATTCTGAGTGTATCTCTTGCACCAAGACCAATAGGTTTGATATCGAAGTCCTTGCCTGCTTCAAAAATCGCATTCCAAACCGCTTCCGCATCCTCATTTTTCACATAAATTTCAAATCCTCCAGAGCCGGTGTATCCGGTGCCTGAAATGATTACATCCTTTTTGCCTGCAAACTCTCCCACAGTGAAATGATAGAATTTCACTTCAGAAAGATTAACTGGAGTCAGGGATTGAACCGCTTCGATCGCCTTTGGACCTTGCACAGCAAAGAGTGAAAGCTCATCTGAAATATTTGTCAAATGGGCACCCATAGTATTGTGCTGATTCACCCAGTTCCAATCTTTATCGATGTTAGAAGCATTTACGACCAGCATGTATTTTTCGTCAGAATAGCGATACACGATCAGATCATCGACGATTCCACCGGTTTCATTAGGGAAGCAAGAATATTGTGCCTGAAAGTCAATTAGCTTAGAAGCATCATTGGAAGTCACTTTTTGGATCAGATTCAATGCCTCAGGCCCTTCGACCATAAACTCGCCCATGTGAGATACATCAAACACTCCAACTCCATTTCGAACACATAAATGTTCTTCATTATCAGAACTGTATCGAACAGGCATATTAAATCCTGCAAAAGGAACCATTTTACCGCCTAATGCAGCATGCAGGTCATTGAGTTGAATTTTCTTGATTTGATCTTCCATGAATTTTGGTTTGGTTTTTAACGTGGGCAAAGGTAAGAATTGATGGGGAAATCGGGGACAAGAAAAAGTGGTTGACGACGATTTAGTTTTTAATCTGTTTAAGGAAAGTTAGTTTTACCTAAAAATAGATGAAAATATTTAGTGGGTAAAGGCAAAAAAGGTGTCAAATTGGCTGATCAGCATCTTGAATATTAATAGTAGTTTTCAAAGTGGTAGATCGAGATTCAAAATGTCTTAGTTGATAAATTCTAAAATTCAACCTATAATAAGTCGATGTTAACTTTTGGGAAATCAGCACAAAGGTGAATAACACCTTTCTGCCTTTTTGATAAACTTTTGTGGACTTGATGGATAAATTTTCGATAAAGAATGACTGCTTTTGGCGCAATTTTTTGGAGTTCGTTTCAGTTAAATTTAGGAGTAGAAGCAAATGATCAAAACACCTTTATGCCCATACATTTGCGAAGCTTTTAGGGTCTTGGCGATAGAATTTTCCATTATAAATGAAGTGCTTTTGACCCGTCTCTCTGGAGTTCGTTCAAGTAAAATTGAAAGGTAGAGCAAATAATCAAAATCCCTTTGTGCCCTTTGCGTTAAAACCGTTCGGAATAAAACCTTTCTGGTAAAAGCCAAAAAAAAAGGCAGCTGTTGGGCTGTCTTTTTGGAGTTCGTTAAACTTAAAATTAAACGGAGAAGCTTTCGCCGCATCCGCAGGTGCGGTTTGCATTAGGGTTGACAAATTGGAAACCTTTGCCATTCAATCCATCAGTAAATTCGAGTGTAGTGCCAGCTAAATACAGTAAGCTCTTGCGATCTACAAGGATTTTCACTCCTTTATCTTCAAATACATGGTCAGTATCGACTTGAGCTCCATCAAAACCTAGATCATACATTAAACCTGAACATCCGCCGCCTTTAACAGATACCCGAATGTTTTCATTTTGGGTTCTGCCTTCTTCTTTCTTGAGCTCTAAAATTCGCGCTTTAGCTTTGTCGGAAACGATAATCATATCTTTGTATTTTTAAATTCAATTTTAAATCACAATCAAAACAGTTTGATATCTGAAAAGATTCAGATCAAATATAAGAATTTTATATATGAAGAAGATCGAACATATTGGGATTGCAGTAAATAACTTGCAAAAATCGAACGAGCTTTTCAAGAATTTGTTGGGAAAAGCACATTTTAAAACTGAAAAAGTAGAAGGTGAAGGAGTAGAAACTTCCTTTTTTCAGGTTGGAGAGACCAAAGTTGAATTACTTCAGGCAACTCGGGCAGATTCCCCAATTGCAAAATTTATTGACCGAAAGTCAGAGGGAGTACACCATATCGCATTTGATGTGGAAGATATTTTAGTTGAGGTTATTAGGTTAAAAGCCGCAGGTTTCGAAATCCTCAATGAAACTCCAAAAGAAGGGGCCGACAATAAATTAGTGGTATTTTTGCATCCTCGGAGTACCAATGGCGTGCTCATCGAGCTTTGTCAGGAGAAGCATTAAATTCGAAATTCATCTTTCAGTGTTCGAAATTCATTATTAAAAATACTTCAGAGCTAGTGAAGTTTTATCTCAAGCGATGGTAGTTTTCGGAAATTTCGTTAATCAAAAATCGTAAATCAAAAATTCAACATGTCAGAAAATAGAACAGAAATCAGTGATCTAGGTGAATTTGGACTGATAGATCATATAAATAAAAAAGCAGTCATCAAAAATGCTTCCTCACTTACAGGAATCGGGGATGATGCAGCCATAATTGATGCAGGTGATCATGTAAAAGTTGTCACCACTGATCTACTCATAGAGGGCATTCATTTCGACCTTTCCTACGCGCCACTGCCTCATTTAGGTTTTAAGGCAGTAGCCGTTAATGTCTCAGATATTGCGGCGATGAATGCGATTCCCAAGCAAATTACCGTAAGTATCGGGCTTTCTAACCGTTTTTCGTTAGAGGCGATCGAGGCACTATATGAAGGGATTTATGCCGCCTGTGATCATTATGGAGTTGATCTAGTTGGTGGTGATACTACCGCTTCGAGATCCGGCTTAGTGATTTCGGTTACTGCGATTGGTGAAGCCAAAAAAGAAGAAATCACTTATCGATCCGGGGCAAAAGCCAATGATATTCTTTGTGTGACCGGTGACTTAGGTGCCGCTTTGGTTGGGCTGCAGGTTTTGGAGCGTGAGAAGCAAGTGTTTCTCGCCAACCCTGATATGAAACCTGAATTGGATAAGTACTCGGTGATAACGGGACGACAACTTCGACCGGATGCACGAATGGATATAATTCATGAGTTCAAAGAATTAGGAGTAATCCCTACCAGTATGATGGATATTTCAGATGGATTGGCTTCTGAGATTTTTCATATCTGCAAAGCTTCCGGTGTGGGAGCGACGATCTATGAAGATAAACTACCTATCGATAAGCAGACTTTTGATACTGCTGTCGAGTTGGGTCTGGACCCTATCACGTGCATAATGAATGGTGGTGAAGATTACGAATTACTATTTACCATCGATCAAAAGGACTTTGAAAAAGTGGAAAAACATCCAGACATCCATTTCATCGGGCACATCACCAAATCGGAAGAAGGAAAGTTTTTGGTCACTAAAAGTGGAACAGCAGTGCAGATTAAGGCACAGGGCTGGAAGCATTTTTGAAAGTAGCGTGTATCTAGTATCAAGATTTTAGTATTCAGATTTGAGAATGTAGAGACAAAAAGAATAATTTACACTCCAAGGTATTTACCCAAAACAGATCTAGCTTATATAGAATCATTGATTTCTTAATTTCCGAAATGCACATTCTGTTTTTGCGACTGAAAAATAGTTACATTTGTCATGACGAAGTTAGATAAACTCAAAACAAGGTTACTTCAAAAGCCGAAAGATTTTACGTATGAAGAGTTGAGTTCATTGCTTCAGAAATTGAACTACGAAGAGTTGAAACTAGGAAAAAACAGCAGTTCGAGGGTGGCTTTTTATCATTCAGTTACATCGCATATCATTCGATTACATCGGCCACATCCAAGTGACATCATCAAATCATACCTGATTCGAAAACTCATTGAGGAACTACAAAAGGAAGGGCTATTATGAAAAATGTTTTGAAGTATAAAGAGTTTTTGGGTTCAGTGGAATTTAGCGCTGAGGATGAGGTTTTTTTTGGTAGAATCGAGGGAATAGATGATTTTGTTACTTTCGAAGGCACCACAGTAGAAAGTTTGAAAAACGCTTTTCAAGAATCAGTGGAAGATTATTTGGTACTCTGTAGCCAGCAAAATAAAAATCCTCACAAATCCTACAAGGGAAGTTTCAATGTGCGAATCAAACCAAAGACGCATCAAAAAGCTGCTCGGACGGCAACTCAAATGGGATACTCCCTGAATCAACTCGTTGAAAAAGCACTGGATCAATACTTGGTTTCCGAGCCCGATCGGGATAAATTATAGCTTTCGATACAGATTTATAATGAATCATTATCAAAAATAAAAAGGCTTTACCAAAATTGATTGGTAAAGCCTTTTTTTGGATTCATCTAGAATCAATCATTCGGATAAGGAATGTAGACAAAGCTGGTGAAAGCTCCGTCGATCACAAATAAGCAGCAATATTCATCGGGGTCTTTATAAGCTTTTTTGAAGTCTTCCAGAGACTCTTCCCCAATCAATTTCCGTTGTACGAACTCATCGAGATAAGTAATGAAATAATTCCAATCCAAGTCTTTCTCAGCTTTTCCGATAAAGATTTTCCCGATGGGTTGCATCTCTTTGGAGATGGGGAAAATAGGATATTCAGAAAATTTGTGTGAGCGGACTTGATAAGAAGCCTCCTTCAACGTGTCAGAAATTTTCACAAAATCACTTGTAATAGTTCCCAAATATTTCCCGTCTAGTTCGGGTGCATTTTCATCTCTCATCATTTCCTTAAGATTAAGCTGATTACATTTTCTACATGATAAGTCTGTGGGAACATATCCACCGGCTGAATTTTTTCAACGTCATACTTTTCAGCAAGCAAGGCTACATCCCTCGCCTGTGTAGCTGGATTACATGAAACGTAAACAATCTTTGGCGCTTCAAGTCTGAGAAGCATTTCCACCACTTTTTCGTCCATTCCTGCACGTGGAGGATCTGTGATGATCAAATCTGGCTTGGCATGACTGGCTATGAATTCCTCATTCAGAATTGCCTTCATATCACCGGCATAGAATAGCGTATTTTCTATGCCATTGAGCTTAGAATTGAGTTTTGCATCTTCGATTGCTGCTTCCACATATTCAATTCCGATGACTTGTTTGGCTTGTTTGGCTACGAAATTTGCGATTGTACCTGTGCCAGTATACAGATCATAAACTACCTCATCACCTTTGAGCTGCGCAAAATCTCGGGCTACTTTGTATAGTTCGTAAGCCTGTTCAGAATTGGTTTGGTAGAATGATTTTGGGCTGATTCTGAATTTCAAGCCCTCCATTTCTTCTTCGATGTAGTCCTTGCCTGCAAAAGTGACTAAGTCCAAATCATGGAAGGTTTCGTTTCCTTTAAGATTGATCACATAGATTAATGCCGTGATTTCGGGAAATTTTTGGTTCAAAAACTCCATTACAACTTTTATTGACTCTGGGTCATTTTCTCCAAATTGCATAATTACCATGCTCTCGCCAGTGCTGGTGGTGCGAATAATCAGATTTCGCAACAAGCCGACTTGGCCCCGGATATCGTAGAAAGTAATCTTGTTTTCAAGCGCAAATTTCCTGAGTTCATTCCGTACCTCATTGGAGATATTTCCCTGAAGGTAGCAATGATCCACATCAACGATCTTATCGAACATTTTCGGAATATGAAAACCTAGAGCATTTCGATCAAATTCCTCATTGGATCGGACCTGATCAAGAGTCAGCCATTTTTTATTGGAAAAAGTAAAATCGAGTTTATTGCGGTAGTAGGTGGTTTTTTCTGAGCCTAAGGTTGGCATTACTTCAGGAATGGATACTTTGGCAATACGCTGAAATTGATCCACTACCTGCTGTCGCTTGTATGTTTTCTGAAGCTCGTAATTGATATGCTGCCATTTGCAGCCTCCACAAATACCGAAATGTGAGCAGAAAGGTTCAATTCGTTCTTTGGAGTATTCATGGAATTTTACCGGCTCCCCTTCCATAAAGGAGCTTTTGCCTTTAGTGATTCGCACGTCCACCACATCACCTGGAGCCACCCCTGTGACAAATACTACCTTTTCTTCATGATGGCCAAGACATTTCCCCTCTGAAGCGATTCGTTCAATGAGAAGATTGGTGATGACCTTGTTTTTCATTTTTCTCGACATGAGCGCAAAATTACGGAAAAAAAGGGGAGGTGAATAATAGGAATATTTATTAGAATTAATTTATATTTAATCACACTATGAAAAAATGGTTTTATGAAGTTTAAAATAGGTGTTTTGTTTTTTTCGTTGAGTTTTTACTCCTGTTCAAAAGATGTTGATACTTTTAACAAGGAGAAAACTTTGGCTCTCGACCCAACCAACCTGAGCACAATTCCTGTAAATGATAAATCATCAAATGTTTTTGCACTTTCGCAGATTCATCTCGAGGAAAATGGAAATCCACTTTTTATACATCTTAACTATTTCGATTCTAATCCCAATTATTTATTTGTTAATTCTTTAAATGATCCGACTTTGGATTTGGTTCTAGAATTTGAAAATGAAGGGCCTAATGGAGTAGGAGGCGTAACTGAATTCTATTTTCATTCTTTTGACTCCATTTTTCTTGTTGATCGCTATCGCTATTTAGTTTCTTTGGCTGATTCTTCTGGTCTG
>Ga0136560_1000126_pt1 | contig 31484 bp, 40 predicted proteins | sample AntRauMeHopE1497_FD_104925 | JGI IMG/M metagenome (GOLD analysis project Ga0136560, IMG submission 104925) | Saline lake microbial communities from Rauer Islands, Antarctica - Metagenome Hop E1 #497 | ecosystem: Environmental > Aquatic > Non-marine Saline and Alkaline > Saline | place... | reverse complement strand
GGCTGCATCACGGATATCGACTAGTGGGGAACAGAAAAGAGTGGAATTTCACCAACGTGCACGTAGCGCTACTTTGTCTCGTCGGTCTCGTAGATCGGGACAGGGTCGTGCTGGTCGAATCTAGATCCAGTCAGGGTCAGGGGCGTCCGTGACGTCAAGCCGTGCAGGGTCGACAACAAGGCCAAGGCCAGGAAAGCGCCGAAGCCGGAGGCGTACACAAAGCAGCGTCATGGAGACAACAGCTGGTGAGGACATTGAATCCAGGCCTATGCCTGTGCCTGTGCCTCCCATGGCCACCAATCTGGGCATAGGTACTAGGCACGGACACGACATGGGGGTGCGCAGCTAGATTGCGGGGCAGGCTAGAGCCAGGAGCTCTTCTCGCCGTAGCATCTCTACCGCATCGACGGCAAGGTCCAGTGTCTCATCCGTGCGTGGGCGCCGGCGTCGGCGCCGGCACACTGGGTCTGTGACCAGGGCCTCCGCATATGAAGGTGGTGGAGTTGCAGCGGTGAGGGCGCTCGAAGCAGCTGCTCGGGAGTCCCTGCGAACGGTTCCGCCTGAATCCAACAGCAATAGAGCAGGTACACTGTCTATTGCACTTGCGCATGCACAGCGCTAGGTTGATGCTGCCAACTATCGAGCAGATTCCTCATCCCTTGCACTCCGTGCCTAGAAAAAGGAGACGAGGAGGGCGCGGGATCGACTAAGTGCTGCCGAAAAACGGGCAAGCGCTGCAGAGGGAGAGCTGGAGGCATCAACAAGACAACTAGAAGATAAGCTAACGGAAATTTCAGCGCTCCGCCGCCGACTGGTCAAGGCAGACGCGAGAATCCGACCCTTGGAAGCAGAAGTGCAGATGTGCAAATCCAACACTGCTGCCGCGAAGCAAGCAGAGCGAGGTGCCCGCAGGCGAGAGCGAAACGAGTGTTCTCGTGCCGACCGGGAGGCTCGGCGATCGGCAGCACTGGAATAGGAGAACAACCGGCTGCGGAAGCTGCTCGGCTGGAAAGGCGGCGTGCAGTCCCCGGTGCAAGCTGCAAGCCGAGCACATGCAGTCAGAGAGGGGCTGCCGTCGGTACGAGGACGTGCACTCGACGAAGCTGATGGAGCTACAGTGCTAACAGACCGAGACGAAGCAGGAGATAATGGTGACGGGAGCCCTCGCAATGTTGGTGATGGAAACGCCAGCTCTAGTTCGCGACCTCGCACCTCTCATCGATCGTTCAAGGTATCGGACGCAGGCGCTAGATCAAAGGAGGACAGAGATAGACACCTCGCGACTTCGGAGCAAGAAAAACCAAGTATAGAGGAAGTGGGGGCGGAGATCCCTGACCTTTCCACCGTGGCCATGACGGAGCCTTCAGTAGACCACTGGAGTCCCTCGCCGATTCATTGCGAATCTGGAGCCGATGTCGACGCCGGTGGTGACCCGTGCGGCGACGCTGACCAAAACGAGAGTGACGATGCTGGAGACGATAGACGTAGCGAAGATCAACGACCGGAGGGAGCTGTGGAGCAGAAGCAGAGACCGGTCGCCCTTATCTTGCCTCCAGGCCCTGCTGCAAGCGAGGGGCAAGCACGGGCGAGGCGGTTTGTGCACGCGCTTTAGGGCCATCTAGGTGCATCACATAAAGATGCGTAGGAACTTCAGGTCGGCCTCTCCGTGAATGCATCGCCGTCACCGCTGGAGGACTTGATGACCACGACGGCGGAGTCGACGGCGTAGGCAGCTTCCATGGTAGCCAGACAGTGGGCGAGGCTCAATCAGCAGCAGGCTGATCTCGATACAGATGCTTTGCTGGCATTGGGTGGCAGCTCCAGACTTGGCCCGCCCCAACTGGGAGGGGTCGGGCTTGGGGTCGGGCTCGGGTAGACAGGTACAGGTGCAGGTACCTCAATGAACTCGCATCCAGGGATCCATGCTACGGTCCAGAGCAATCGCACGAGGAGCAGGAGCAGCTCTGCTCAAAGTCTCGATGGTGGAGAGCCTCCGACCGAGAGGCGGTATCGGGCAGAATGGCAGCAGCACCAGCTACCCCACCAGGAATAGCAGTAGCAATTGCAATAGCAGTAGCAATCAGCAATTGCTCGCAGCACAAGTAGTGATCAACCAGAAAGCGAGCGAAGAGCAGTACCGCAGCCGCAGGGGTCTCGCCACCCAATGCCAATGGGCCCAATCAGCACAAACATTGCCGCCCCACGCCCTGGAGTCAGTGCATCGAAGGCATTTCGCGCTCCGGTCCGCCGATCTCGGCCGCATTCCATGAACCTCCTTGATCATCCAACCCCCAGACGTAGCACACCAGGCCCTGTTCCTCAGCCCCAGCCCCTGCCCCTGCCTGTAGGGAGGCAAACCAAGCCCCCTCGTCGCGAATCATTGCCAAGTGGAAATAGTCTGGATGTGCGCTCCATGTCGTTGCGTGATATTGGCAGCAATATGGATACAAAGTAGCCTGGCAGGGGGAGGAGCAGGAGTAAGTGCAAGGACAGGGATTCGGCAGGGATTGGTGCCGCGACAGGAAACCATGCTGTTGAGCAGCCTCATTCAGTGCCGCTCATCGGAGGCCACCAGGTCATAGTACAAGGGTATGAGAAGCAAGGCAGAGGCACAGGGATGGCCGTTCGATCCCAGGGAACAGGCCCATACCGAGGAGCACGTGGACGGCCGAAGAAGTAGTCGCCGGTCGCGTAGGAAGGAGCATCAAAACCGCGACGCCCTCGGTCCAATTCTGTAGATTTGGACTCAGAATCAGAGTCGGAGTAGGTGTAGGAGCAAGATTATGCTAGCAGTTCTACTGATCAAGGCCGGGCTGAGTTGGATGCGGTGGAAAGGGCTGTGGAGGCTGAGCTGTCTGGGTGGTCGGGGCTTGCCTCTGGCATGGACTCTGTGGTGGGGGCTGTGGATGGGGTCGCCGCAGCGAACAGCTCTGTCATGCAGCAGATACTCCGCACCTCAGACGCCGCATTGGCAGTTTCATCGTCGGGATCGGAATCGGAATCTGATGATACCAGCCGACTATCAGCGCTTCTGGATAGTCTACCAGCTGAGATGACCCCGTCACAACATGGAGGGACGGCATCGCTCGGTAGTTTACGGAGAATGTATGAACGGGTGTACGGCAGGTAAGACGCGTCATAAGCACCAACAATAGCGATAGCTATCAATAGCGATAGCTATCAATAGCGATAGCTAGTGATCCAAGGATGGATCCAGACGATCCACACCAGAATCCTCAACCCCCGGCGGAGGCCCAGCATCTAGATCGATCGATCCGGATGTGGCGACAGTGCGATGCACTGCACCAGTATAGATCTATGTTATTTGTTGTTGGCATCAAATCATTACTCATATCGTAGACGAGCCACATCGCCTCAACGTAAGTCGTGTGTTCAAGTCAACCATCTCGATCAGAATCTGCCCACTGCCAGTGGCCACTGGCAGATTCTTCTCTTGCTCTAGCAAGCACATTAACACAAATCCATCAAACCAAGTCTATTAATCATTGAAACATGGTGCCTTCTGGCACGGACAGCAGGACAAACGGCGATATCACTGCTGCTTCATTCCCCCTCCCGTGGCACGGGCAGTAGGGCAAACGCCTGTCGGATCGACAGTAGCCCGCCTGGATTCACGGGAGGCACGGTCCCTGCGTCGGGCCTGCTCCCCATTGCATCGGGGAGCCCAGCGCGGCCCTGGCTAGATGCAGGAATGATACCAACTTGTCGGCATTCACTAGTAGCGTGCATCTATGACGTTCCTACTCTGACATATGCTCCGTCCCTTCGGCTGAGGCGATTCTTCTCGCCGCTGTAACGGAACCCAATGCTGCGAAACGTTCCGTTCCTACGGTCGAGAGCCAGGTAAGCACTTCCGGAGCTCCTCCGTCTGCTGTTCTTGCGGAACCGGCGCCGCCATTTTCGCTCCGGTGCTCGCCCCTGCCCCCCCCCTGCCCCTCTCCCTCTCCCCCTACCCCATCCCCCTTGCCCTTACCCTCCCTGGTGGATGCATCGGGCGGGGAAGCTGCGGCCCTCACGGCTGCGGCAGCCTTGAGCCCGGCTGATGTCACGTTTAGGACCCAGTCCTCGATCGGAGAGATGCCACGTGCCTCGCGGATGCGACACTGCTCCGAACGGCGCGCCTCGGCTTCGGCGAGCAGCTTGCCAATGTATCGGCTCTGTGATTGTTCCTGCTGCTCGTACAGAGAATCGCCGGCGCCGGCGCCTGCGCCTGCAGGTTTTCGGTTGCGTTTTCCAAGTGAAAGGCTTGCCGTGATGGAGCTGTGGAGCAAGCCGTCGGAATCACCTGCCTTTGTGCTCACAGCATCGGCTGTTCGCTCTCCCCCGGTGTTACCACTGGTCAAATCGCCTACAGGATCTGTTCCGAAAGTTCGTTGATTTCTTTTAGATGTGTGGGCAATTGCCGCGCTGCCAGGACGTGCATGCACTTTGGCGCATGGCAGTCTTGGAGGAACCATATATAGTGTTGTTGTTGACAAGGTATCCTTTGGTATTGCTGGCCGGCTAGGCCTTGACCCCCGGTCGCGAATCTATGCTGTCAACCGTTGACCTAGTTTTCGAATTGGCATAGCGACAGCAATATTGGCTTTGCAGCTGCCAAATGCGCTTTCCGCTTCTTGCTCAACAGAGGCCCAGCATCCTCATCGCTATCAGAGTCTCCTTCCGAACCGAAAACTCCACAGAGGGACCTGTTCATCAGAGTGTTGAAGTATGACACTGTGCAATATCGATCAATTAACGTGACAGATGTAGTTCTGGGCGAAATGGCATGTACCGACGATTGTGCGACCAAGACAATTCAGTAAAAGCAAAACCTAGATCGCACGAATAGGTCGCCCTTCATATAGTATGTAGGTGTATGCCCTTTATAGTACTGCACAATTCACGGATACTTGTGCGCGGTTTATACACAATTACCCAGAAGTTTAAGTGCAGTCGCGCCCGGTTGTGTCGGTGAAGTGCTAGATTCAAGCTATGTACAGTTGCCAAGGAAGTAATGTGTGCACCGTTCACCGGACACAAATCTACGTGTGTCAGTGTTTTTATGGCACGCCAAACTGGGATTATAGAGAAATGGTATCACATGCGGAACGAACCCACGGCCACGACAAACATGGCCAAGCATTGCGTGGAACAGATACACAGTACGCCCAGGGCCCAACACACATACAGTTCATGCGTTATCATGCTTATGCAAGGCAGTGCTGCTGAACGTTAAAAGCTAGATCATCATCGTACTTGTACATATCAACAGCAGATATTCGACCGGAAAGAAAACATTCTGGCGACCGAGTTAATTCAGGCTGCGTTCGATGTTTCCGGGCCACCACCCGCGGTCGCAACCAACATCGCGCCAAACGCTGTATTCCGCGGTCTGCCTGTGACCACATTCATAACTATTCAAGGCATGCAGACGGCAGCGGAAGCGAGATTCGAAGGGGGAAACCCAATGAAGAAACAGACACCCGGGAAGCTACACGAGCTCAGATGGCAGCATCTCGAGTGATTCTACGCCCATCGATGCTGGTGCCCTGCTGTCCGAGGATTCTTCATCTGGACAGCTATCCTGCCCTGGGTCCTGGGAAGCGGGTCTCCGATCTGGCAACATGTCTTTTGTCACAGCAATGGACCTTGAATCGACAGCGGAGTCGTCAGGATGCGATGAAGCGGATGGTTTGATGAAGAGGATGGGCAGGAGACGGGAGTCTCCTAGGACGAGGATGGGCAGGAGACGGAAGACTCGGAGGACGAGGATGCCCAGAACGCCGATCCAGCAGGACTACACGTGCCACAGCATCCAGCGGGGCCTCCAGCACCAGAACCACTCCACGGAGTATGAGGTGCCCAGGTCCTCTGCTGTGAGCTGCGAGCCATTTTCATTTGCTCCTCGTCATAGGCGCGGCGACAGAAGCAAACGTTCCGTTTTTACACTTTCCGTTTTCGGCTGGTCTGTATGGAGTAGTGTGTGCTTTGATTTACGATATCGGATATTTTCACTTGTTGAAGTTATATTTATTCTCCTGCCATGTCTACTGGTCGTAATCCTATATAGGTAAGTAGATTACATCCACACAATGTATCTCTTGGCTGAGCACTTTCTGAAGATCCGCGCATGCCGAGTGCATTGAAATAATTGCCTCGCAGCTGTACCGTGATGTGCTTCGTCTCGTTCGGCATATTGCTGGAGATACGGTGAGAAAGGTACAATGAATGATGCGCGCACACCGAATTATGTTAATGTTTCGATTAAGAACTTTGTCGAGCCGCTAGTATCCTGCTGCCTTGCAGAGTCCGAAAGCATTTGCCATGCGTGACTTGGCTAGGCAGCAATTCCGTGCTGGGTCGGCTGAACAAGAACCAGAGAAAATCAAAGAGCTAATGGGGCGAGCCGAGATGACCTTAAGCAATTATTTATTGTATGAGACGGCAGCAAAGGACAGTAGGTTCCAGGCAACGCAGGAGGCGATGATGAACTAGGTCCGAGAGGTGGATTCCAACACCAAGAAGGGAAAGTTACCTGTCAATGCTAGAATCCCGCTCAAAGTTAAACCCTCAGATTCGAAGGAGAGCCATCCGGGGAGAAGATAATGCGATGAGTACGCACGAGATGGACATAAAACTACGTGCACGTTTGTAGTTTTGGCGTCAAGCTCGTAACTACTCCTGGCGAGAAGTGCCATCCACACCATTCCTTGCACACGGCACAAACACTTCATTCGTGGAGTCCGAATCGAATTCGCGCTGCATCATAGTTACTACCATACCCGCTACGGGAGCCCCTTCCCTGCTCCCCCCCACAGAGCAGGCAGCAGTTTCAGCCATTCGAAAGGCTCGGCAGCTACGCAACTGCCTGCCTCCAATGGCGAGCACAGCGTCACCTGCGCGGAGCCCTGCCTTATATGCCTCGCCATTTCTGTCGAGTTGCATGAGGCGGACGCTCTCTATGGCTTTTCGGTTCCGAATTTCGCCTCGCTTCGCATTGGATCTCACTACATCCACATCCACATCCACATCCACATCCACATCCACCTCTTCGTCCGTTGCGAGGGAGCCGACCCACCCCAGCTGAAGAACTCCAACCCCAACTCCGCCGCCGGCCCCTGTACCTACGCCAATTCCGTCTTCAGCTTTCGCGTGACTGGCAACAGCACTGCCACCTCTAGCATGATCGTGCCTCACCGATCGGAGCATGTGCTCGAGCGACAGCCGGCCTGCGGAACCTGGAAGCAGGGATGTCGCCACGCGAGCCTTCCCTACCCCGCTGGTGACCAGCCCGACGAGCTCACCCTCTGTGGACAGCAGCGCAGCTCCAGGTCTTCCCGTGCGAGCTGCCGAGGTTGCGACCAGTTTGTCCAGCAGTGGGTGCTCCGGGTCATCCTGGAGGTCCCACTCAGCAGCTGTTACGGCATCCGAGGCACCCTGCCTTCGCTATCTGGCCAAGGAACGAGCAGCCGCCAGTGAGGCGCCAGACAGAGCTGCTGAGCATGATGAACCCCCCGAAAGTTGTGATCTGTCGAGATCTTCAGCAGCACTCAAACCGTCTACAACATCACCATTGCCCGCAGCACTCGCGAGCTGCATCAGCCTTGTTGTCGCTTTCACTTCGGGCGACGTGACAGAGGGAAGCACTGCTCGATCGGCGGCGGCCCATTTAGATTCCGAACCGTTGCCTCTGCCTCCAATCGCCGGTAGTGGCGGCCGCGACAGCCTGTCCCAAGCGGGCCCGAACACAGCGTCAGGTCTTAGGTCGCTCGCCGTCTCCCCCGATACCTCGACACATCGCCTATCCCAGTCGTCGTCCAATCGACGCACAGTGAGCTCGACTCTGTCCACGACTCCTCCAAGCAGCCCACCGGTACCAGTACTGGTGCTCGTACCGTACTGACGAAACTCTGCATCCGTACTCGATGACGATGACGAAGATGACGATGATGATTGCGACGCCCCCAGCTGCGCCTGCACCGCCCTAGACATCGGGTCCTCCTCCAAGGAGCGCTTCACTTGCAGCCTCGCTGGTGGGACAGCGCATCGTAACACGGAGCCGGTTGCAACCAGTGCTGCAGGCCTGGCTGGGCCTACGATTGCCACTGGCTCTATTCTAACCGCCTTGGAGTAGTCATTGTCTTCGTCCGCTCGGAATGAGAGGGGGGCGGCAAACACCTCTATGGCTGAAAGGCGGGCTTTGCTTGCCATGGAGCCGCCCTACACCGCTAGAGATGAGGCCAATCGAGACATGTCCTTCGTCAGCCGGCTTGACTCCGATACCAAGGGCAATGCGTAGCTCTATCCTGGTTCCGCGTGGTCCAAAGCGGCGCCGCGCATCCTCCTCCATGCACCGACAATGCCAGAGTCAGCCTGTTCTGCTACAGCTTCGATTGTGTGCACAAGCCTTGCGACATGATCTCGTCCATCAAGGCCTTGGATGCCCTACCTTGCCTCTGGGTCACAATCGATGAGTGGGACGAGTGCCGGAGGCAGCTGCTGCTTACCATGCTTACCATCCTAATTCAGGGGGTTTCTGCTCTCTTTCCATTGCGCTACTAAGGACAAGAGGGCAGAAAATTCGTCCCACGTGATGGGTCTCCCATCCGCCTTTGCACTTGGTGCCAGAGCGGCTTCTGAGGTGCTAGCTGCAGGTACCTACATCTACTCGGCCCGCTCTCGCCTTAAAATGGCCACGGCTGCACGCAGCGATTCGGCACTTGCTCGAATCGTTGCATCATTTACCGTCTGCTGTGACTGTGTCTATCTAAATGTGCTGTCTCCGAGCAAGTCCCGCACTAGACCGCCAGTAGGCTTGGTGAAGTACCTACAGTCCTCACGGGAAAGGGCCAGCAAAGCAATCCCTGTTGAAACATCAAACCCTGCAACGTTACAGCTATGGGCTCTTCCATCAGCAAATCGAGCGACGAACTTCGGTTGCTGCGGTGAAGTACTAAGGGAGCTTGCTCGAACCTGCGCTTCTTGTACCCAAGCCGCGCTCGTCAGTATAAGACCTTCACCGGAAACAATAGACCCGCTTGCTGCCCCAAGTGTAGGCAATGCGTCAATCTAAATACACAATGTTGAGCCAGCGGCATGGCATATTCGTTCATCGAATTGAACCCCGCACTGCTTGGTAAAATTATTCCACCTTGCTCTCTCAGCGGCTGTATTGGACTTTTGACGACCAGAGGACAAGCAAAGGAAATTCCGATTGGGAAGGCACAGCTGAAAGAATAATGTGCAACCAAGTGCACCTCCTGTGCACCTGAAGCTGAACCTTCGCATCGTGTAGCTCTGCAAAGTTTGAGCAGCACATATATATTAAAAGTTCCGAATGTATATTGAAACATTGCCTTGTAGTGCAACGCGAGGATCGCAGGATCCGCCTGACACTGCCGAGTAACCACCCAAGTCCTCACTACTACATCCTAGAACTTCAAAATGGCTGCAGCTGAAGGGCACGACACAATTAGTGCATCCGATACTCCGGCAGATGCGGATGCTACTGGAACTGCACCGCCAACAAGCTCCTTCATGACCCCGCTCCTGACTGACATGTACCAGATTACCATGGCTTACGCGTACTGGAAGAATGGAAAGCAAAATGACAGGGCAGTATTTGATCTTTTCTTCAGGAAAAATCCCTTCAGTGGAGAGTTCACCGTGTTTGCTGGACTTGAAGAGGTGAGATCCGTTCTCGACCTGAAGATTCGTCTCGTGCGCCTAGGCGGGCGCTAGACCATGCATGAACACATTTGCTTCTTACTTCATCGCAGGCCCTACGCCTAGTGTAGACATTTAAAATCACTGACTCGGATATCTCCTACTTGAAGTGAGTTTTAGCGCATGCCTTGGTTGTTGCACGAAGGGAGTTGCGCAAGGTTGATTTCGACACTTCACCCTATATGGCTATGCTCAATCGCAGGACGAAGCTTCCGAAAGCAGAAGAGGCGTTCTGGGAATTTTTGGCAGCGATTGACTGTTCTGAGGTGCAGATTCACGCAGTTGCAGAAGGCACTGTCGTGTTCCCGAGAGTTCCATTGATGCGGGTGGAAGGACCTCTGCTAGTTTGTTAGCTGCTTGAGACGCCATTCCTTAATGCTTGCAACTTTGCGTCGCTTATGACAACGAATGCATGCCGATTTCGGCTTGCAGCTGGGCAGGACAAGACGCTTCTCGAGTTCGGCTTGAGGCGAGCGCAGGGGACCGACGGCGCCATGTCGGCATCGAGGTACTCTAGCATCGGCGGTTTCGACGCCACATCAAACGTTCTGGCGGGAAAAACATTCGGCATTGACGTGCGAGGCACGCATGCTCACTCCTTCGTGTCCACGTACACTTCCATCGACGAGCTCAAGCAACGAATGCTCGCACACAACCCGGAATGCCCGGGGAAGCCTGCCGAAGGGGCCCCAAACTCGTCCAAGATCGACGGCGGGAAATTCGAGGTTGCCCCTGGCAGCGACAGCTATAAGAAACAGGCCGACGGCTCTATGGATCTGCTGGCTCGCGCCTGGGCATGGAGGCAATTTCTCGGTTTTGAGAGCACGAGTGCAAGTGAGCTCGCTGCATTCGTAGCATATGCCCTCGCTTTCCCCGATGGGTTCCTGGCCCTGGTAGACACGTACGAAACTCTCCAGAGCGGCGTTCCCAACTTTATAGTGGTTGCGCTTGCCCTGTTGGAGCTGGGATACGCCCCGAACGGGGTCCGTCTTGACAGTGGTGACCTGGCCTACCTATCCAAGGAGACGAGGAAAGTGATCCGAGAATCTGACGCTAGGACGGGAGCCACGGTAGCGGATCAGGCCAAGATCGTTGCATCAAATAGCATCAATGAGGCAGTGCTGAACTCTTTGAATGACCAGGGTCACGAGATCGATGTGTTTGGCATCGGCACGAACCTCGTGACGTGCCAGGCCCAGCCTGCCCTTGGGATGGTCTTCAAGTTAGTGGAGGTGAATGGCGCCGCCCGCATCAAGATCAGCCAGGAAATCACCAAGGTTACCATCCCGGGGGCCAAGGAGGCCTACCGTCTCATCGGCAGGGACTCGTCACCCCTCCTTGATGTGCTCATCGCTCGCGGGGAAGGTGTGCCGACGGCAGGCCGAAGGATGCTATGCAGGCACCCCTTCGACGAGAAGAAGAGGGTCTATGTGACGCCATCTTTCGTAATGCCGCTTCTGGCACCGGTATGGCTGGGGAACACATCGTCAGAGTACGTGTCAGGGGCGGTTGTGAGAGAAGCAGATGGCACGGCTGGAGCTGGAGCTGCTGCCGCGGGCGGCGGGAATGAAGCCAGTGCAGAGTCTGGGGCTGGGTCCAAGGAGCGCGAAGCAGCTGCTGCTAGTGCAGGCGCCGCCGCTTTGCCGATCAAGAGTCCTTGCGGAACCAGGTGCAGACTGCCAGCCATGCCCGAGCTCAAGCAGTACGTCGCTGAGCAGCTCATTTTGTTGCGCGAGGACCACCTGCGGCCTCTCAATCCAACTCCGTACAAAGTTAGCGTGTCAGCTGGACTGTACCAGTTCGTACACGAACTGTGGAGCCAGGAGGTTCCCATTCCCGAGCTGGGTTGAACAATTGACCGAAGCCCACACTACTATATTTGCCGGGGGCATGACGTATCAATACTGCGCGGGCACCTGCTGCTTGTACTGGAAAATGTGCTACAAAGTTGCGAAACTAACTGAGACACGTGTGCAAATATTCAAACAAAATCTGGCTCCCCTTCGATACTTGCACCCTCGTCTTCATCCGCACCCTCGCCAGCTGCCCGTGCCTCGAGCATCTGCATCAGCTCTTCGTTCGTCTGTGTCATGGTCACTAACTCGGTCTCTGCTGCTTTCTTGGCTCGCTCGGCATCGAAGAGCTAAACCTTCAGACGGTCCATCTCTGCCCGGACCTCCTGCATCTGCTGGCTAGCACCTTCCGCAGCCCCACTCGCAGAGGCCTCGGCGGCTTCCGCTCGTTTACCTGCATCCACCGCCTGTGCTCTCGCTGCATTGAGTGCCTTGGCAATCTCCACGCACTTTGACTTGAGCGCACTGATGTGCTTCTTGCTCAGCTCGGCTTCTGCGGCGCTGGCGGTCCCCCCTTTCACTGCTTCGGCTGACTACTTCTAGGCTGCTTCGGCGGCTGCCCTGGCTTGTGTTGCCGATAGCTGGGCTGCTTCAAGCTGACTGCGGAGGCTTTCTGTTTCCTGCTTAAACTTCGCATCGTCGGCTTCCTTCATCGCTTTCGCTTTCTGCAATGCCGCCATCATGCGCTTGCAATCCGACTGTGATTTGTCAGCGCGAGCACTTTGCTCATTCGCCTCGTTCTCCGCCTGCTCAGCTGCGGCCCTCGCCTCTACAAGTGCACAGGCTGATGCTTTAGCTGCATCTCGAGAAGCCTCAGCCTCCTGTTCCCTCTCCTTGTTCTCTGAAATCAAGTCCACGGTTTTGCTTCGAAGGGATGATGACTCGCTGACGGCTTCTGCTGCAGTTGCTTTAGCTGCTTCCAGCTCGCCTGACAGTTTGGTGCGCTCCCTTGTCAACTTCATGGCATTCTCCTCGAGAGTTTTGATGCGTGCGGCCGCTTGCTTGCATGCTGTCGCGTACGTGTCCCTCTGACTGCGCAGCCTCTGCACAGTCGCGATAGCTTCGCCATGCTCTCTCCTAAGTTTCTCCATCATGGACGGCCCGAATGATTTCCGGGAAGCAGCGAGGGCCTCCTGCAGGCGACCAATTTCCGCCTCTGCAAGCTGCGCAGCCTCCACTCGAGCAGCCTCGGCCCGGGCCACGGCCCGAGCCTCTGCCTACTCCTCCGTGACACCCGCAGAGACTGTGCGAACCTCTACCCTCGGCGATTGACGGGGCTACTGCTACTTAGGAGTGAGGTGCTGCTACCCGGCTCGAGACACGACAGTCGCCCCACTTAGCAGCCTCGAAGACCGCGACCGGTTGGAACTGCCCTTTGGTACTACTGATGACGATGGTGACCCGTGAGACGCGGCGGTGGCAGATTTACGCGTGTTGCCAGGAGATGTAGCTGTAGCTGTGGCAGCTGCAGGCACATTTGCAGGGAGAGGGGATGTCTGGCATCCTGTCTAGGTCGTCAGCGGCCGAACAGAGAGCGAAGCGCTGCCAGAGCCACTGGAGCTGGAGCTAGACCCAGACCCGGGCGCACCGCGACTCAACTTTGACCTGGACTTACCTGCGGTGCCAGCATCGCTTCCTGTGTACACGGGAGAGTGAAATAGTTGCATTTTGACAGGATCTTTGGAGATTTTCTGCTGGTTATTCCTGGGCTTCCGCCCCAAAGACCGCCTTGAGCCGGGCAATGTCGCCGAACTGCCTCCGCCTCCCCCGCCTCCAGAGCTCGCTTGACCCCGGCCCTAGTCCTTCTATCGACCTGAACCTTCCTATAAAGTCTTTTCCTCACCCTTGCCATCCCCAACTGCTCGTTTCTTAGTGCCTGCGTCACGCACAGAGCCCGAGTTCGAGCTCTCGCTATCAGGCGCATTCGCCTCGGCTGCATTGCCGGCATTTGCTGCCTTCGGGTGGTATGGGGTACTCTGGCGGGCCCGCAGCTGTGAGATCCCACTAGGACGTGAAAGGTTAGAAGAAGATGAAGATGACGATGATGGCCGGGGAGCATCTTTGGAGCCCGGTGAGGGCTGCAGCCCTGGCACCGGCGAGGGCACTGGACCCTTCGCGTACGGGGTTGCCGCCTTGCCCTTGCCGCCTGGGCGTCCGCTGCCGCCGCTCTTCTCGCTCGCCCCTGTCGAACGCGGAGCTTTACCTGCGTTGAAGCGGAAATGTACGATGCCTTTGCCCGTTTGCTTGAGATCCACCCCGGGGGTGGATCCTACCTGTGCCTTGCGGGCCCTGTTGATACCTGGAGTCCATGCCATCGACTTATGCTTGGGCTTAGATTTGGTGCCCGAGTCTGTGTTCGAGCCTTCGGAGCTCTTATCAGAGGATGGAGCGTCTGGGGGGGAAGCAGGGAGAGGGGTTGTCTGCGCCATCGTGTCCAGGGCAGACGAGGGGGGGGAGCGCATCTCGGCAGCATGAGCGAACCTGACCGAGCGTCTGATGCTCGCCTGGTCACTATCAGCAGGAGATTTGCCCATGCGTCTCTGTTCAGATACAACCGTTGGGTTCGTTGGTGAAACACGGACTTTTTTCTAGCTGCTACCCCCAGATCTAGAGTGGTCGCCCCTCGGGGAGCGCAATGGGCTCTTCGAAATTTGCACGCGTTTCGAAACCTAGGCTCGCTCAAACTTCTCGGCCAACGGTGGCTCAGCAACAACCTTCAGCGGGAATGTCTCCAGGTCTTGTTCTTCCATATCAACTGGATCCTTCATTAGCATTGCAAGGTGCTCTTCTGGGCTTCGTGGCTACGCATGAACGGGACGCAATGGAGAAGAGCGATGCTTTTTCAGTCCGGTCTGCACCTTAGCTTCTACCGCGACAAACTTGCTCGAAGAGTTGATGTTACGGGCAGCTAGAGGCGAAAATACGCCAGGTTCACTTTTTGATGGTGCGCTACCAGGTTCCGATGCCATGCCACTACCTTCAGACAGGTCACTCGGCTCAGCGTTCTCCCCGTCGGCGCGCGCCACCATGCTGGACCCTAGCCGAGCATCGGTCGCAATCGAAACCTTCTATGGCTTAGCACGCTATTGTTTGCGAGCAACTCTTGATCCATCGGACGGAGTCTTGGGCTTTCGATGCTTGCCCTAAACCAAGAAAGTTATCTCAGGAGAGTCCACTGCTTCTGGCTGCTTATACCCTATCTCCTCCTCATTTGACTGCTAGCCGGCTCCTTGCATTGGCGTCAATACACTCTTTCTGAAACTACTGGCTAAGCTAATTAACGAAGACATTTTTGAGTGAGTATGTTCCACGTCAACGGGCGCGAGCTAAAACGAAATATTACGAGTACTTTACTCGATCTGATATACAGATATAGCGAGACGCTTTCCCGGGTAAGATTGATACCCGCGAACACGGCCAAGTCGACAGTTTTCAGACTGGTCAAGCTCTGTCTTGCAGATAGGAACACCTAACGCTAGCAAATGGGGCTTCTGTACAGGAAGTAAGTAAACATGATATGAAACATAGTCAAGAGTGCGGGCTGGACTTGGACTTGCCCTTGCCCGACTGGCTCCCCTCCGCCGTGCCATCATCTGCAGAACGACGCTCGCTGACGAACCTAGCATGTTCCGCCTTCCACGCTTCGATAGCAGAAGGTCCCATCAGCCGCATTTGGGCCGGGCGATAAGCACTGTGCCAGGCCGTTGCAGCCTTGCCCTCCCCGGTCTGGGGGTTCATCAAACTGACTTTCTGAGCCTAGCGGAGCACCTCCTCCGCCTGCTTCAATGCTGCATCGGCAGCGCTGGCAGACTAAGCACTGGCCTTTGAGCCTGCTCCAGCTTTGGCTGAGCTTGATGCGTGAGTGCCAAGGCTGGCCTGGCCTCTGTGAGACGCAAATCGCATGCTAGAAGTGTCCTGACCAAATCCGTCGCCACGTTTGCTGCGGAATCCCGGCATTCCTGCCGATTGCTAAGAGTACTGAGTTCCAGCAAATGACTAACTTGTACCGTACGGAAATCCGCTTCCTGGATATCCTGGCAGGACACCCTGGTGCGCCTAGTACGCAGCATACTGGGCTGATGATGCCTGCGGGCCCCAACCAGCCATTCTGGGGTCCATACTATTTAAACCATACTAGGACTACACATTATAACCTGCAGATGCCATGGCATGCGTCGTTTGGAGGTGGGCTAATGCAGCTGCATTGCTATATGGGACATTCTAGCCAACTGGGGCATTTGGGATCGGAACAGAGTACGAGACGGAATCTTGTCCAACAACCATGCATGTGCACATTATCCCTATCGCCACTACAGCTTGTTGTTGCCTATGCGTGGCCATGCTGGCGATGTACGAGACCCTTGTAGTATTTCGTCAAAAGCGAGCTGGCTCCTATATATACTCGCTACATTAAAATATTGTTTAGGCTAGGCCTAATCAACTCCCGCGTTCGCCTTCGACCTTCGAGTCGCCCCGGAGGCTGTTGCACGCAGAAAACAGATGAAAGATTCACCATGATTTAGGGCCTACCATATTTAGTCCCCCCTGCTGACCATTCACGGTGCCGGATCCCTACCTCAGCGCCACTCGCGAGGGTACCAAATCCCCCATCCTGCAACCGAGCTTGCTCCTCCAAGCCCACAGACCCACATAGGGTCGCTTCTCGCGGGTTGTGTCCAGCTGTGGCGCCATCCTTGCTATATAGGATACTCGCACCGCGCTCTGAGGCGGTGGCACTCTCCTCTCCTTGTTGCGCTATCCGATTGATGCTACTCCCTTCGCCCCCGACTCCACGCTCTTCGCCTTCGATTTCGATTTCGATTTCGCCTTCGCCCAGCGAATCTTCATCTTCATTTAACTGGTTCTGCAGCTCCTGCCTCGCATACCACGTGATCAGCACCAGGCATATGACGGTTGCAACCACACCGACTGCCCAGAGAACTTGCTTGAGCACTTTCGCTCGCTTGCTATCTTTGTGCTCGCCTCCACCGCTCATCCCGCCACTACCCCCCCCGGCCAAATCTGACAAACTCGACAAATACGATCCCACAACACAATAGACCACTGTGCCTGGGATCATGCCTAACATGGCGAGCAAATAGCTCATGTGAGAGATCGGGAGCGTGCCAGATGCGTAGTTGAGCACATTGAATGGAACCACTGGGCTTAGCCGCAGCAGTACCATCACACGGAGAGGGTACTTTGCGATGGCTCGATCTACCGCGCGCAGTATTGTGTACTGCTGGAAGAAACCAGATGCCCAATCGCGCAAAATTAGTCGGGACAGCAAGAAGCAGCCATATGCGCCAATGCTTGCCCCAACAAAAACACTCGCGGATGCTACTGCGATCCCTTCTGCAGAGGACAGCGCCTTAGTGAATATGAATCCAGCCCCAAGAGTGAGAATCGAGCCTGGCAATGCGAGTAAAGTGCACAACGCGTAGGCAGCAGCAAACGCGAGTGCAGCAACACTCCAGTGCCTCAACCGAATCCACTCCAAGAAGGACTGCAGCACTCCACTTGCACCGTTTCCGACCAGACTGTCAATTAAGACGAACAACAAAAGCCCCACCAACATCACGAGAAATACCCACCGGCCAACGCAAGCAATTGTGGGGCTTCTGCAGCATTCGGAGGTAGTCTGTACGGTCGTCTCCTCGATACTGTTTTCCTGTGCGCCACCATTAGTCGCTACTTCTCCGAGCAAATGGTCCCTAGCTGCGTCAGTCTGCATGCCCAACCGGCAATTGTTAAGTCTGGCAGATGCGCCGAAACTCCTTTTCGGTGGTGAAGTAAATGTGCCTAAAATCCACTAGCAAACTGCGTAATGCACCAATTCGCTGCCACGGAGAGTACAACAACTATAGATAATGACAGCGGGGGTTTAATTGTAGCAAAGGTAGTGTACCTGCAAGTACACGCAAATACGCATTTCATGCGAATGTGTGACGAGGGCATCTATTCTATATCTTGCGAATGTATGCTCCTGTGAGTCCGCACTTCATATCCGTATGCTTGACACATGTCGCAGTTCACCGAATTATTGCTGGGCACCCCGTAATCGTGTGCTGGTGGTCCCTGTCGGTGCGGATATTCCGGTACGATGCCTTAAGTTGCTGAACTCGATATCTACTTTTCCCAACGAGGAGATCAGATACTCAGGCAGCGGCGCATCTCCGCTCAGGACGTACTCAGGATCCGAAGGATATACAGAAATAGACTTCGTTCCCCTGACACATACAATGGCAGCGCGTTTTGCGCAGCAAATACAGTCATAGTGCAAATTCAACTAGCTGTGGAGACAATCGCACAAAGAGGAGCCCTCAGAGGCAGGTCAGCAGACCTTGTCAACGTCCTTCTAGGATTCTCCGTGGCCAGAAGAAGACTCTTTCATAGCGGTTCTCGGCATTTGCCATGCGCCATCGGTGGACAACCTGACTGCAGCAGTCCAGGATTTCTTCAGATCACCTTGGGCCTGTGATACCACTAGAGGGACTTTTGGCACTGGCAGTTCCGCTTCGAGGGCTAACATATGCAGTAAAGCGCCCTTGCAGGGACCGGCTGCACTGGCAGGCCTCCACGTGCACTGCCTCGTTGTAGATCCGACAACTGCCCAGACTGAGGCAGGTCTCCCAGCTGGGGACAGCGTGTCATTCGCAGAGTATGGAAGGACGTCCGCAGCACCAGATTAGCGCTCCCTCACCGCTGCAGAGGAAGACTTGGCGAGGCGCACGGCCAGCAGTGGCTCAGGCGTTGGCGGTGAGTCTGGCTCTGTTGAACGTGATGCCACCATCGTCAAATATAACCTCATCGGATTCGTCCACGGGATCATTGGATTGCGGATCCAACGGATGCTGGCGCTCGATCGTGATCCAATGTGCTCTGCTGCTGTAGTACTGGGTGGGTACGACGCCGCGCCGCGCACGTCGGAACGGTTCCGCATGCGCCGCGACATGAAGGCGGGGTATGCTGCTCGGGGATTGGTGCAGCAAGGAGACAACGCGATGTTGCTCGGTGCAGGGGAGGATGCTCTCCGTCTGTACAGGCAGGCGTTGGCCTTGGATGCGCTTGCCATGTCTCCAGGGTATCTAGCCGCTGCTCGCATCAATGGGTGGAGAGCACAGGCCGTCGTCGAGGCGAGCGAGGACGGGGTCTCTGTACTCTGCGTAGACAGACTTGATTTTCCGACACCTGAGTGCATCAAATGTGTCGAACTCGTCGATGGATCTGATTGCGTTCCTCTCCTGGGCATGCAGATTCTCGCCCTCTGCTTAGCAGATGCATCGCTGGCCACCATCGAGCCCAGGTGGTGGCTCGCCTTGAGAAAGACGGGGGAATGGGGAGATAGGGCTGCTGCTCAACGAAAGGAGCTGCCGCCGATTCACAGCAAGGGTGCACTATGTCTGGCTAGAGTGCGAGCAGTCGAAATCAGTGGTCGTTCTCTTGAGCCAGGAGACGACTTGACCGGGTCCATCGCAGTGGCAGCGACCGAGCCGAGGCCTGAGAGTGCCGAGGCATCGGAAGCTAGAAGCAGCGACACGGTTCCTTGCGTGCGAGTGGGTCGCGCTGCTCGATTGGCTCGGAATCTCTCTGCCGTAACATACACAACTGTGGAGGAGATGGCTTGCATTGCCTGTCGCACAGCCCGATGCTTGGCATTCGCAGGGCTGGATGCCAGCGCAGCAGAGGTGCTCCTATCCACCGTGGCTGCCGGGCTTTCCTCGTCGGGGTATGCAGTGTAGACAACAGAGGAAGTATTGCAGCAGGTGTATTTGTTCGCAGCCAAAACACATGCAGATTTGTTTGATTTTGTAGAGGGTCAGGTCCCTCGACCAAAAGGAGATAAGCGAGCGAACGCTCATGCACACACAGGACCGGGCACCAGTAGAGCCGATGGAGGGACACTCGCAGATGGAGAGCAATCGACGAGTAGCGTCGCGGATCTATTCACAAGTTTAGGACTCGGGGCAGCAGTGTCTGGCACTACGGACACCGATACCCTGGGGCCTTCAGCTGGCGAGGCAAGCGACACAACGAAGCAAGCTGAAGCAGAAGTCCCGATCTTGGAACAGGGACAGGACTCGTCGAACGCACCTGTTCCGGTAGCCCCTTGGATGAACGCAGAGTGTCAGGAGGATGTGGTTGTTCTGGTCCCATTAGTAGTTGCGGCTATGAGACTGCTCGGGGTTGATTTACAGCTTGGTGATAGCTCGCTGGCAGCCGGCGATGCTTGCTCTACAAGCGGTCCTCGGGCCACTGGTTTGGTTGATCTGGCGGCGCGTCTTCTCGCGCAATTAGGCTGTCTTGTTCAGGAACCTGCCGTAGCTCTGGCTGGTGTACAAGTTTGTCTCGAGGCGATTTACAGTGGTAATGCCGTAGTAAGTCCCGTACTATGCCACACTGGAAGAACACCTTCGAAGGCATCGGGTCGCGTGGTGGTACAGCCATCACAACTACGATTCCGAGACACGGTTCGAAGCATTGCAGACCCGCTGGGATACTTGCACCACATGGCCTCTCGATTGCAGCGGCCGTCGCTTCTGTCCGAGTCTGCCCTCACCCAAGAGGCCGAACAGGAACGGTACGGTGGTAGCTAGGCTAGCCTAAGCGCCCAACCTACCTGGAGTTCGACTCTCCGGGCTACTCCAGCCAATCCGCACTGGGGGCGGGCTCTGGTGGACTACGCAGATGCAAGTGATCTTGGGGACAAGCTATGCGATGCACTGGAAACACTAACGGGCTTGAGTTTGGATGAGTTGTGTGTGCAACAGCGCACGCGGAGGACAAAATAGTCTATCGAGCTGCAGCCAGAAGCAAGCGAAGTCGCAGGCACGGGTAATAACACAGCCTCAGGTTCGTGGAGCTCACGTGCTCCGCCGCTGCCCGTGGGCTCTAGCGCTACTGCAAGTGCAAGTGCAAGCGCTAGGGTTAGTGCTTCAGCCGGCATCTAGGCTGCCGGGCTCCTTTCTGTGTGCGCAGGTGCTGAAAGTTTAGCCAAGCGAGGGATGCTCGAGCAAGCGAGGGATTTGCTTCTCCACTCGAGTGTATATCACAAAGAGCCATAGCTGCGTTGCGAGCTCATTGATACCTTAAACCCCACGAATCCGTTGGTGCCTCATGTGACCTCTGTGGTATTCGAAGATGATTTGAAAGCTGAGGAGGGCTTAAAGCATGCACAGTCGCTGCATGCTGTATCTACTCGTGGCTCCCTGAACAGAAGCACCCAAATGGCAGGGCCTCGGCTGAAAATGTGGCAAGCAGGTCGACATCATCACGTGCATCTGAAAGCATCGCTGTGCAATAGTCTAGGGTCCAATGTGCAAGTCCGCGCCTTGCTGCGCAGTTGCGATGCAGAATCGTCTGAATCTAGCGGCTCTGATTCTGATTGGAGCCAGTCAGACGGCACTTTGAGCACACAATGGGTTCCAATCAAGCTTGCAAACGACGTTGGGAATTTCACAGAGGGTGCTTGTGCTTTGACCCACGTCGACATGAGCCTGCCAGTGCTGCAGCAAAGCCTTGATCAGTGGTTTGCACGATAGCTGCAGAGACGAGCTCGTAGCCCTGGTAAGGCTGGAGCCACAGAACTTGACGGCAAATCTCGGTCCTCTGCACCTGCCATTGCATCTGGGGCCCACCTGACCTAGGAAACGCTGCTGAATGCATGTAGCTCCTTGCCAGATGTTGTGGAATCTGTGTTCCACCGGCTCACTGCACACTCTCTGCAATTCGTTGGCTAGGGGTGGAGCTAGACCATCGTGGTACCGGCGAGTACAGCGCCAGCATCCACGATTCTTCCATGGCATGAAGTCGAAGCTGCAAATCGCCACTACGCGACGGCTGAGGCAATCAAGAGACAAAGAATGCCAACTTTATCAGGTTTCGGAACTATTCTCGTTGATTTGCGATCAATAGGGGAGATTGAAAGCACAGCTATCGAGCTGTAGATTCTTGCTACTACTCGTCGAATGGGGAAAGAGCGCGGTGTCCTGCTTGTCGAAGCACTTCCAGTGTGCTTGAACTCTACAAGCATGGCTTCTGCATCCTCATCCGGTAGTCAAATGCCCTGCCTAGCCGTCCAAGGCGTCGCATTGCTCGGATTTGCGCAGCATCCGGCGGATGTGGTAGACGCTTCCCAGTTCAGATTAATGACGGCTCCTGTCGCGACCCTACTAGACCCGCTGGTGCTTGACGGGAAATCGTATTAGAAGTCCCTCACTGATGCTGTGTCAATGGCAAAGGAATCTGCAACACTTCAGAAGGCGTCCGGATTCTGTGTGCACCCTGATGTTGCGGTTGCTGCAGCGCTGATGCAGCCTTCCGTTGGCACTCTAAGGGATGGTCGTGCGAGCACGGGTATGCTGGATTTGCTTGCAATTCATCGTGAACGGACGCAGTCAACAACGGAAGCAACCCAAGACGAAACCCGAAACGAATTAAATGGCACTCGTAGACCAAGAGGTGTTGCAAAAATACAAGCTGGGATTGAGCAACGCAAAGCGGAAGAACGGTGGCGACTTGCTGCGAAGGCAACCATGAAGCAGGCAGCACTTTTGAGCTTTGAAATATCTTCAGAGCTGGCAGTAAGAGCATACTAGGTCTGTGACAACGATACCAGTCGAGGTGCGGAAGGTGGGGATACCCCGCTATGGACTCAGTTAGCCGTGAGTGTCTCATGCCCGTAGTCAGGTGTTGAAGCGAGGGTGCGCTCACCCGCGGGTGCAGATACGGATAGTTCAGCTGTGATACTTATACCTATGCAACTGACAAAGACTACTTAATGAATTTGAACGTGGAAGTATTGTACTTGTGCAATCACTATGCACTACTGTCACTGGCCCGGTTTTTCCGGCACACTGTCACCACGACCTGCACTTTGTGCATGCACCCCCAAAGTCCCAGCCGGCTACGACTTAGTTCGCGATACCTGGCCAGGAACGCCCACATTTCGCATGAATTGCGACGTGATGCCGGATGAAGAGTAGTTCTAGCTGACGAAAAAGGCTGTTCCAGCGTCCTCTGTCATCGTGGTGCCAGCAGCCCCCGCCCCGGACAACGAGCTGTCTAGCACCAGCTGAGCCCGACGATCAGCGAGGGACAGAGCGGCATCGCCACGCCCACCAAATGACGCACTCCTGCTACCAATAGCCGCTCGCGACGGTGGTAGCTCCATTTCTGACGGATGCTTGTCTATAGGCGACGCTGAAATTCCTCCGGATATGGTCCCAGATTTGGCTAATGGTACAACCGGCTTCGATGGAGGCAGCGAGGGTGACTCGAACGGTGACTCAGCTTCAGTCGGATCTTCGCTGACATTAATACCGTCAAGCACTCGGCGAAGCTGTAGCTTGCGATCCCGTTGCGCGGCACTGATCTGATTGGGCCGTATAGACAGCTTGGCGATGGAGTTGAACGAGTGAGAACGTACACGCGGCCTGGAAGGGTGCCCATGACTGGAAACCGTCTTCGCATTCGGCGCATCTGACCTTCTAGACTGGTGCTTTCTAGGGTGTACTTCCCTGGCTAGCTAAGGAAGATGGCCATGCTTAAGCAATGCCGCGCTTCGCATTTTCATGGATCCCATCTCCGAGATACTGTCGGATGTATCAAGCATGTCAACAGCTGGGCTTGCTCCAGTTGTCGCGCCGGCTACATAAGTGCTTTGCTCTTCATCGTCACTGCTTTGCGATGCGCCATCTTCGCTAGCATTGAGCATATCATCTGCGACAACAGTACCACCACGGGAAAGGAAGCGATACTCGAGCTCCTCCCGCAGAGATTCAACGTCGTTCAAGACCCACTCTGCTTCCTGCGCGATATGGCGCAATTCGGGCCCAGCTAGACGCTTGTAGAACTTCCAAAGGATGGTACGAAGAAATGACAGAACCAAGACAAGTGGAAGCGAAAAGATGACCGCGCCTGATACCCAGAACCGCGTTGCCCCTCCCCGCATTCCGTTATCGTCCCACGCATCAGCTACGTACAGGGCAGGAATCCAGAATATGACCCCAAGAGCACACATGAGCTGGAATAGCCACGTGTGCGAGTTTGCCTCGGCAGCCACACGAAGATTCACCAACACGATTACGGATGTCAGCACGAGCAACCCAAGTTGGAAAATGTACGGCGTCTAGCCGTAGTCTCCGCCGATATAGTATGCAGAGCGAACAATGAAATATATGATGGCCGCTTCTCCGAGTCCCATAAACATCCAGCCAGCAAGCCGGCCTGTATTAAGGTGCTTCCCGGCTTGGCCCTCCCGGTACAGCCAAGGCAGTCGGAACACCGCCTTGGCGGAGACGTCGTAGTCCATGGTGGCGAGCAGCAGAATCGGGACAGATGTGTAGATGAGGTTATAGGCCTGGGCACCACTTTCGATGTAGTACTTTTGCCCGCTCCAGCCGTTCTCTGCGGGTGCGGGTTTGATAGATAGCAATGTTAGTCAATATGAATACCGACTGTACTTCAGCAGGAGGAATCGAAGACCCCGAAACGGGACCAATAGTACGATGCAACAGACAGGCAGTGCAGACATCAGGAACTCACCCAAACCGTAGAAAAACTACGCCATGACGAAAAGAAAATTCTTCCAAAGGATGAACAGCACGAGCTTGCTCATGCCGATATAATTGCGCCTTCCGTGCCACAGCAGCAAACGTTTGAGCAATCTGAACCTGCCAATTGCGTAATCTCCAGCGTTGGCAGCTTGCATGCCCTCCCGCCCTGCGATTCCTATCCCGATGTGTGCCTCTCGTATCATCGCGACATCGTTCGCCCCGTCCCCGATAGCGAGCGTGCGGCTTCGCTTCACTTTATCTCTTATGAGTTTCACTAAAGCGGCTTTCTGATCAGGTCTGCATCGGCAGCATATAACTGCGTCCGCTCGTCGCAAAGCAGCCGCTAGAGCGCGGGCTCGCCAGCGCTGGCCTCGATCCGAAGTATCGACCAGCATAATCTCGTCGTCTGGGTGCAGCAAAACATCAGTCATATCTGCAGCCTTCGTGCCACTGTCCTCGTCGCGATCAGCACCTCCCAACATAACATCAATGACCGCTTCGTCGATAACGATGGCCACTGGTCCCCGATGAGCCTCATCCGTGTCACTAGGAGATTCGCGGATCGCTTTGTCCAACCCCTAGCTGGACGCTCGATTGCTCCCAGGGCTTTGCAGCCGTGGGGCACTACCGGGCAAGGATACCCCCAGATCTTCTTCTTCTGGGACGAGACAAGGGCTGACACCCGGCTTATCGTCGGGAGTCAATGTAGCCTCTAGCTGAATCGGAGCACCATTACGAGCTGGAGGTTGCCCTCTAGATGGTGATGATGATTTCGAGCGGGCAATCGAGTCAGTATGCACTGGGATGGGCAGCCGTTGGGATATGCTACTAGTTATCTTAGCGTCATCATCGGTGCTTAATGCCCCTACTCTTGCCGCTCGGCGGAGGGAGTCCCCAGCTGTGGACTGTGGTCGCTAGACATGGGATCGAGTAGTGGGAGAGGGCTGCCGAGCTAGGCCGACGGTCTCCAGCAGACCATCTCCAAGTAGCACCCCGAGGTCGCCTCGGCTGGGCTGCATGTCGTCGCTGTGGTGAGATACGGCGTCGAACCCATCCTCGTCGCTCTCACCACCGTCAGGACGGAATATTGAGGCCAATGTAGACTGTCGAGCTCGTGTTGTTGACTATGGCGTCGGTGTAGCGCGTCCACTCTCTGCGCTCATCGACCTTGATCTATGAATCTGCTGCTCTGCCACTGAGGGAACAGTAGACTCTATACTGTTGTGTGAAAGCACCCGACCCCTGGTACCTACTTCTTCATCTGATGCAGAGGCAGAATGCGCCTTTCCTTCATTCGACTCGTGCCGAGGTCGTTGGCCCGATGATGCATGCGCTGCACCTGCACTAGCACCAACCTGAAGCTAGATCACGTTAAGCGTAGTACCACCTCTTGGTGAAGTGCACGCTTCATCTTCGTCGGAGGAGTTTCGAGGCTCCTAAGTAGACATTTCTATATCACCCATCGATGCTTGAGCCCCTCGATGCTGGGCCGACACAAGATTTACCGGAGACCCAGGCTGAGGCGATGGCACCATAGCCGCAGGGACTCCCATCTCCTGATCGAGCTCGTGAGAGGCATGTTGGTGGTCTTTCAGCCCATCCTCATCCCTCCGAACCTCCTCTTCTGACGAGGAGACTGACCTCAAATGCGGTTGCCGGCCAGGTGGGTGACTACTCTCCCGAGCGAGTGCCACAACGGCACGAGACCCCTGGAGCGCACTTCGGCTCAGCGTGGAAGCGTGGACCACTCGCATACCAGCACGAAGCAGCCTGGTTGCATAGCCAATATTGACCGCAGTCTCTTCCTTGTCTCCTGTCAGCATCCAGGTTCGAACGCCTGCGCGTGCTAGGGTCGCGATCGTGTCCGGAACACCGACTTGCAGCTTGTCCTCATTTGCAGTGGCACCTTGCAGCGAGAGATCTCGCTCAACTTCATCCATCAATTGGTCTATGGTGTTGGGCAAGCCAGCTTTCCGGTTGCGTTGCTCTGAGATCGACGCCAGCGCAGCTTGATAACGCTGGCTGAATGAAGCAACTTCATCCTCGGCCATGGAACGGCAAGCGAACACAAGAGTGCGAAGGCCGTCAGCACCCCATGCGCTCAGCTGGGCATCAGTATCCTTGACCCTCTGATCTGATTCAGCCTGAGATAATCCGATGTCGGAACCCACCCTCCGTAGTCTGGCCAGGATCGTTGAATCCGCCCCCTTGCAGTACAAGGACACACGCCCACTTGGATGCCGTACAATAACACTCATACGCTTTCGCATCTAGTTGTACGGAAGAATATGCAGCAACTTGAAGCTTCGTCGCACTCGTAGGATGCCAGGAGGCGGTTCTGATGCCTCAAATGCAGCAACGGCGGCCCATTTGGCTTCATTCGACTTCGACAGGTACGGAGAACCATCTCCATACACGGCTGCAGCTAGAGCCCCAGCATGATGTAACCATTCACCTGGGCTTCTGACGCCCTGAGTGGGGTCGCCTTGCACGCTAAAGTGCAAACTTCCGATACTCTGTCGTCGAGCTGACCGCACTGGCCCGTCGCGAAGAGTATCGTCATGCAGCCTTCCGGTCGACGGCACGCGAAAAGAATGCATCCCACCAGCATCTACGCTCATTCCAGATGAACCCCTCGCGAGGTATCCATGGGCAGCAGTTTCATTTCGTGGTGGTGTGCCGACTGCTGGCCTAACAATTTCGAGTTCGATGACGTCCTGCCTCCTGTCTACCAGCGTGTATCCCATGCGGCCTGCGAAGTAGACAAAAGCCTCTTCATCAGGCGAAGAGGCACTCAAACGGAGGGGTCTTAAGCTCCCCGAGGAAGTGGCAGACTCGAATCCATCTGGCATTTTGGATTTCTCTGGGACCACGGAGTGGTTCAGCGCGAGATGCAATAGCATCTCGTGTATTTCATCCCCCGCCATGGGAGACATGTCAGGCAGCTCTGACAAGTGCATGCTATCACTGGTATCGTGAATTAAACCCCCGTACGATCGTCCAACAGCAAGCGCGGGCGTGCCACTATGCAAGCCATCCCGATCGACGGCATCGAGCACGGAGGGCGCAGGCGAGTCCTCTGCTGATCGCTCGCCAGCTGCACATACCACCGCAGTGGGACGCGACGGCGCGTTGTCGAGCCATTCTACCGGACTCAGGCCATGCTCGGAGGGACGCACTGGGTACTTGCACCCAGTCGACCCCACATGTGGTGTGTCGCCTTCGTCCGCAGCGGTACTAATGCCGTGATAGTCGGTCCACCACGGTGCCTCGGGTCGTATCATACACGCATCCATTTCTAGGCTTCTACCAGGGTGCGATTTGGATCCATCCGTGAAGCGAACGTGTGGAGCTATCAGTAGTCTAGCACCCTGCTCCCCACGTTGTGAGGCCGCCACTGTCGATGCATCATCTTCTCTCTCGTCCTTGCGTTCGCTAGACTCTTGCTATGATCTACTTCGAGACGGTGTGTCATCTGCATAGTCAGCAGTACGCACGCTCTCGGACCCTGCGTCTAGTTGCTGTCCAGCTGCTTGCAGCGCCTTCCGTAGTGATGCTGAACCGACACCATAGGTGACAGAGCCAACCATCAACGAGCGAAACTCCATCTTGTTGAGGGTCAGTGTGCCGGTTTTATCGCTGAAGATGTGCGTGATCTGGCCCAATTCATCATTCAGATCCATGGAACGTACCTTAAGTGGATATCTTCCAGGACCAGTTCGAACTGGAGGGCCAATAATGCTGTATATGCACGCCAAACACCGGGACATGCTGGAGCCATCTACCGCTATCTCGGTCGGAGCACTAGCTTTCTCGGTATTTCCGTTCTCGGGCTGCGCAGCGGGTGAGCGCGCAGGAGCAGCATCGATTGGATCAACCTATGCTTTGGCATCCATCCCCATCTGCGCAGTCGGTGCGCTTGATAGCTGCTGTTTTGTTGGTTCTGCCGCCTATAGTCGCATCTTGACGGCCTGGGCCTCAGCCCTCACAGCCTCAGCATCCTCATACGCCATGCTGCTGTCCCTCTCCATAAGAATCATTTGAAGCGTCCTCGCGGTCCGAATAGACACGTACAGAGATACTGGTATAGTCGTGGCATTTAGCAGGAAGAAAGTGCCCACCTTCCGCACTCCATCGAGGACCTGGTACCCGTCGATGTCGAGGTACTGTGAGTCTCCAGAGGAATGCCTGATCCAAATTGTGTAGGCGACCGTACCGAATGTGCACAAGGCGACTAATGCCAGCGTAAGGTACAGAATAAAGCGATTCAGCGCGCTTTCAGTCTAAGGGAGCTTACTGATGACTCCTCCTTGTTTCACCTGTGCCTTTGTCTCTTTCCCAGTATACACGACTAGGCCATACGCGTGATCCACAGACCGGAGCTGAACTCCCCTCAGGAGCAAGTGCTCCGCTTCGACGCTGATGCCGCTCGCCTCTGTAGAAGTACTCTAGACATGTCGCCTTGTCGAGGTGAAACTAGCGTGGCCTTTACGACCGAGGCACCAGTTGCTCCATGACACCGCGGGGATCGGGATCGCAGGAACAGCAGCGCCGCGGTAGGGATATTGACTTGGCTCGCCAGTCGTGCTGCAACCTTGCTTAAGGTCGCCCCCACCCCCTGGGTTACTCATTGCGTTCGGGTGGTCCTGATCTTGATCGCAGGTTTCCCGCCCTTGCATAGGGGGGTTGATCCACATGGTCCCGGCAAAAGAGCTGAAGGATGCAGTTGGCTGCTCGCATTCTAGTGCTACACGAGCTGTTGTCATGGTGTCATCGTTGCCACCAAGTGCACGCGCCACGCTTTTTGGTGCTCTGCGGAGCTTGAGGTTGGTCTCGCCATCCAGTTGGGCCGTCATGACATAGCAACGGTCGGGGGTCTCGCCATCGCTGCTGGCTGACCTTAGGAAAACACAGTCAGCCGCAACCGTGTCGCCTCGTCGAATTTTAAGGATATCCCCGACTGATACGTCCTGCCACTCTACTTCTTCAAAGGCCCAAGACCCGTCCTCTTGCCTACGCGAAGCCAGTGTCGCTTGACGGTTGGTACGATCATCGTCAAGGTGCCTACGGTAGTCCTCAATCGCAGTCACAACACCGTCAAAGGCCAAAACTATCGTCAACGGCACAAGTGAGGTTGGAATACCGCCAGTAATACTAATTTGGGGAAAGCACTGCAGCACTGACACGAAAATGAAATACAGATTCGCGAAGCGTGACAGCTACTCGAACAAGAAAAGGGGCAAGAAAGTCAACATGTTATACTTCGCCTAGTATATTTCATTTCCGATGAATCCATCATTGAATTTTTCAGAATGACTGTAAACATACCTAGTGGCCTGAGTTGCACCAACTCCACCGGCATGTTCCAGTTGCGGTGTAATACCTCGGGTCGCCACAGCTTGATCTGAGGTCCCTTTAGCACCTTCTAATGAACTATCAGTACATTCTGGCATATGTCACTGACTCCTTTTCAGTAAAGATCGTCTTAAACTTGCAATAGCAGCACGAATCCGCACACTGAAGTGCCGGAACACTTAGCCAGAAGCACAGAAGTCGGCAATACTGGCCGATTCCCGAGCGAGTCAGTTCCAAAACTAAGGCAGCTCCAATCAATTAATGGTGCGTGCCCTTGGATCGCCCGGTCACGATTATAGAAAGTGTGCGAGCCGTGCACATGATTCGCAAATAGTCAGTTAGCGCATTCATGCAATGCATTTGGATTATCGATGGCTAGAAAGTTGTCTAGCCCATTCATACCAGATAGTGTCTATATATAAAGATATGGAGACTAAAATGCCTAGAAAATCTTCCCCATACTGTCTCTTCCAGCACCTCTGCTCCTAAATATGTCATGCAATGAAACTGAGTACGATTTTTCGACATTCTCGAAACCTAGTACCCGAGCAGATTTACCGACGACCGACCACTTGTCCGACAAGGTAAGCAGCCTGAGCAAAATTGATTCTGAGTCTTGTGCGTATCGCGCTTAGGCTGGCGGTCGAGCATTCTCGGTTCTGTTTGATTCCATTGAAGATCGCAGGAGTTCGAGCACGTTTACGAGCCAGCGGAGGATTCATGGCTTCTGCTTGATTCTCTGGAGCAAGAGAAGGAATTGATTTTGGCTGTTAATCCACGTCTGGCACTCGAGCTAGGACCTGGGTCTGGAATCGTTTCGACGTATCTCGCTCGGGAGTTGTGTTCTGTGCGCAAACCAGATGCAGTAATCTCTACGCACTGTGCAGTATTCGCTTGCGATCTGAAATTTGACGCATGCTGTGCTACCTTTCGAACAAGTCTAGAAGGGCTTACGACCCGTGATCGAGCCGCGTCCTTCAAGGTCGGGCATGCCGAGGATCCGGCCTCGGCGGCATTCAAAGTGTCCGTTCCTCGATATGAAGCAGGTGCATCCAACAGTGCCTCAGCTAGAGTAGGGCTAGCCAGTCCAATGGATTGCATCGAGCAGTGCCAAGCAGAGGAACCAGCTGTATCAAATACAGCGATTGAACAAGCATCTTCAGGCGAGCGTGCTCACACGCTATCAGCACCAAAGGATCTATGCGGAACCGGGTCACCATCGCACACCTGCCGATGGGCAGCTGCAGTCGAAGTCATGCAGGGCGATCTCGCCAGCTGTCTCATTCATCGAATGCGAGGTTGTGTGGACTTACTGGTATTCAATCCACCCTACGTTCCTTCACCTGAGGACGAAGTCGGAGGCGACAGGGCAGCGGCTGCCTGGGCTGGGGGCATGCGGGGGCGTCGCGTGATCGACCGATTTATGCCCATTATGGCAGAGCTACTCTCACCAACAGGGCGTGCTTACATGGTGCTGGTTCGAGAGAACAAAGTGGGGGAGGTGGCAAGGGCGGGGATGAAACTGGGACTCACATGCGATCGTGTTGCCGGTACGAGGGCAATGAACGAGCGGCTCATGGTGGTTGTCTTCCAGAAGAATCATAGTCAGGACTGTGATAAACGTGCCTCTGAACCTGGAACTGCGACCGAGGCAAGTCCTGGTTCTTCCAGCAGTGGTCTTGCTGCTGATGCTGCTCCTGCAGCTGCCGGTGGGGGGGGAGTTGGAGAGTGATTCTTCTAGCACCTGCGATGGCACAAGGCCTGGCTGGCAATTGCAACCCGACTTGGCCTGGCACATTCGATGGGGGTATCGGGGATCTATCGATGGCAGGGGAACACACTACGCCAGATTCACAGTAGTTGCCTGGCAGTGGATCGGGTTGGACAAGAGGCGAGGCGACGTAGGGAATGTGGTGGACGAAATCGAGAGGGTATTCGTGGACGTAAAGAACGCGAGGCGGGCCATCTGCTGGGCGTTCGCGCTGTCGTT
>Ga0136560_1000125_pt1 | contig 31703 bp, 22 predicted proteins | sample AntRauMeHopE1497_FD_104925 | JGI IMG/M metagenome (GOLD analysis project Ga0136560, IMG submission 104925) | Saline lake microbial communities from Rauer Islands, Antarctica - Metagenome Hop E1 #497 | ecosystem: Environmental > Aquatic > Non-marine Saline and Alkaline > Saline | place... | reverse complement strand
GGCGGCTTCGAGCCTGGTTCTCACGCGCGCCGGTGCGGGGATCCTCAGGCGGTCAAGCAGAGAGGACGGGATTCTCGAGGTTGACTTCTACGGGGGCGGTCGCGGGTGAGAGCCCGCTTGGGGGGCGGCACGCGGATCAGCGCTCGGCTTGCCCTCACGTTGCACCCGCGATGCTCGCACGACCGCGGATCAACAACGCCCCTGCCTGTCCGTGCGCGCGCAGGTATGTCCACGCAAGCACGTCGCCCGTGGTCGCGGCCGGGCTCTTCGCCTCGCCGTTTGAGCTCGACGCCGCCGCGGCCGTGCTTCGCATGGCGGAGGCGGCTGCAAGGGCCGCCGCTTCCGGCCGGCTCCCGGCGGCCTCGGCCCACGGGCCGCGCCCGGCGGCCTCAGCCGGCGTGGTGGCGCCCAGCCTTCCCACGGACGCCGTGAGCGCGCTCCGCGACGCCACGTCATCCGCGGCGAGGGGCGCCTCGTCCATCGTGTCCTCGGCCGCGGCGTCGGCGCGCGCCGTCATGACGTCGGCGTCCGCCGGCCCCGTCAGCCTCCTCGCCTCCTGGCTCGACCACGACCCGGCCGCGGCGTCCGCGCCCGCGTCGGCCGCCGCGGCCGCTATCCTCGCCCGCGCCTCGCCCGCGGTCGCCCGGCGCTTCCTGGAGCACTTCGCGTGGGACCGGAGCGCGGCCGCGCAGGCGATGCTCGCGACGGCGCGCTGGAGGGCCCTGGCCGCCCCGTGGCGGGACACGGCCCGCGAGCTCCCCGCCACGCTCGCCGGCCTCCCCTGCTTCTGCGCGGGGCACGACGCCGACGGGCGGCCCGTCCTCGTGATGAGGGCCGCGGGCGGACACGGCGCCGGCGGGGTGCCGGCCGAGGCCGCGCCCGCCGGGGGCGCCGACGACCACGACGACGACCGCCTCCGCGCGCTCGTGTGGGCACTCGAGGCCGCGTCCGGCAACGGCCTCCACCGCCTCTTCCGCGCCGCCGCGGGCGGCGCGGCTCTGCCGGTGTCCCGGGGCGCCATCTCCCTCGTCGTCGATTTCTCCGCCCCGTCCTCCTCGGCCGCCCCGTCCTCCTCCGTCTCCGTCTCCTTCCTCCGCCGCGCCGCCGCCCTCCTCCTCCTCCGCTACCCCGGCACCGTCGCCCGCTGCCTCGTCCTCGACGCCCCGCCCGCCGTCGTCGCGCTGTGGTCCACCGTTCGCTCCGTCCTGCCCCCCTGGGTCGCCGCCGCCGTCGAGCTCTGCGGCGGCACCGCGTCGGAGGAGGGCATCTCGGCCCTGCGCACCCGCCTGGGCGAGGCGGCCGCCCGCGCCGTCCTCGCCGCCTATCCCGACTGCGGCTCCCTCGACCTCCTCGAGGGCGCCCCGGGCCTCGCCGATGACGGGGCAGAGCACGACGGGGACGGAGCGGGAAGGGCGTGGGGTGGAGACGGTGCGTCGCTCCGAGGGGTGGGGGCATGGGGGATCCGCGCAGAAGGGGCCGCCGCCGAGGCAGCCATGCGCGGTGCCGTGGCCGCCGCGCGCGTGGCCGACGCGCGCGCCATGGCAGACGCGCTGTCGTCCGCCGCCGCCGAGGCCGCCTGCGCGTCAGCGGCCCGCCGCAGGGCCGAGGCCGCGGCAGAGCCGCCCGCGGGCACGCCGGCGTCCGCGGCAGCGTCGGAGCCGGTTTCGGCGTCCGCCCCGATTCCGCCCATCCATCGGCGCGCGAGCCCTGCGTCGGGGCGCCGCGGCCTATACGACGATGGCGACGACGACATTCTCCATGCGGCCGCCGAGAGCTCCGCCGTCGGCGCCTTGCCGGGGGGCGTGGCGGCGCGACGGGACAGGACCGGTCCCATGCCGTCCCCGGGGTCGGAAGGGGTGGAGGTGGTGGACTGGGCCGCGGCGGTGAGGGCGACGGCGCAGGGCAGCGAGGTCGGCGCGAGCACCCCGCCCGAGGCACGGTCAGACCCCGGCAGCGAGGACGAACTCACCATCTGACGGGGCAGCGGCGGCCCACATGCCAGCGGGGTCGCAATGTGTGTGGCTGCTCGCTCGGCCATTGTCGAACCGTTTGTTTTCGCATCGATCACCCGAACCGCACGCGGCAGGTCTGCCGGCGCCGCCACCCCTCGGCTGCCCCGGGAGCGATCCGCCGCCGGCGCCGCTCGAGGGACTCGGGGGCCGTCATCCAGCAGCGCAAAGGCTTGCCCTACCGCCGGGCCGGGGCGATGCCCCATCCGGCCCCGACCGGCCGGCTGGCGCGGACATCCGCCGGCTGCAGCGCCTCCCACGGGTCGACATCAGACATCGAGCCCGCCGACTGGCGGGCCGCGGCGCCGCTGCGCGGAGTGAAGGCCGCCACCTCGCCCTCCCACTCGTCCGCCGAGCTGGCACGCATCGCGTCGTCGGCGGCCTCCGTCGCAAGGCGCAGCCAGCGCGGCGTGGAGAGCGGGTAGGGTGCGCCGCCGTGCGTCGTGGCCCCGCAGTCCAGCGCCGACTGCTCCACGTTCCGCCGCACAGACGCCAGCGCGCTCTCCAGCTTGGCCATCTTGGTCCGCGTCACGCCGCGGCCGCGGAAAAAGTACTTGGTGAGAACGCCCGACCGGTTCCCGTGCCCGGGCGAGAGGGGGCAGTCCGTGAAGCCGTCCGGGCGGGCCTCCCCGGCGGCGACGCCGCCGCGGCTCACGTGCCACCGCAGCCTCGGGTCCAGGGTGATGCCGAGGCCGGGGATGCACACGACGGACCTGGCCTCGGCGAAGGCGGCGGCCTGGAGGGCGAGGCGCTTGTGCTGCCGGAAGTAGGCCTCGGCCGCGTCCCTGTCCAGCGTGGCGTCGACGAGGGCGGGGGAGATGGCAAAGGCGGTGGCCGAGTGCGCGGGCATGTGGTGGAGGAAGCGGCTGACCACGAGGTCGCGGGCCATGACCACGGGGTCCGGCTGCACGGGCGGCTGCGCGAGAGAGGGGGGAGGCGGGGGGGGGCGGGAAACAGGGCAGTGAGGGGGGGCCGCGCAGGCGTTGCGTGCAGGGGCAATGGGCGCCCGCAGTGGTGGCGCTCTCGCGCGCTGCTCACCAGGCTGAGGACGATCGCGGAGCCGACGGTGGCCTCCGTTGAGACCGCAAAGGGCTGCGCCGGGAGGGCGAGGAGCTCCTGGAGGGCGCTCCAGCCGTCGGCGCTGAGGGTGCGGGCCACGAGGACGGGCGCGGCGCAGGCGAAGGGGACGAGGGCGCGGAGAGTGACGGTGGTGAGGTCGGTGCGGGTGGGGAGGAGGGAGGCGAGGGCGTCCTGCACGGCCCCGAGCAGGGCAGAGGAGGCCTGGTCCTGCACGCGGCCCGATGCCGCCACGGCCCACTCGGCCGTGCGCCTGGCCCTGGGGAGGACGTCGGCGCCGGGAAAGCCGGGGTCGGGGTCGGTCGCCAGCACGAACGGCTCCCCCACTGGTCGGGCGAGCTCCCCGGGGCAGGGGAGGCCCTTGGACGGGATGGGGGCGGCGGGGGAGCCAAGGCCGCCGGGCGGGGGCGTCAACGCCGCGGCCGAGGCGGCGCGCGGCGTTGGCGGCGCGTCCCGCAGGGAGAGCCCCCGCCCCAGGCCCAGGGGCGGCACCCCCTCCACGGGGGAGAGGAAGGAGCCGATGGCGACGTCGCGTCCCTTGGCCTTGGCGGGACGAGCCTTGCCCGGCGCCTCCGCCCCGTCGAGAGCGCGCCTAGCCCGCCTGGCGGTGCCGGACGGGTCGGTGTCATCGTCCGCCCCGCCGGCCCCACCCAGCGCCGCCGCCGCTGCGGCGGCCGCGTCGTCTGCCACGGCCCGCGCCTCGTGGACCAGCTCCACGGCGGAGGCGGCCCTCCCCAGGAGGAGGCCGGCCGTCGCCACCACGGCGCGCTCGTCGGCAGTCAGCGCAGAGGGGGGCGGCGACCCCCCGCCCCGGGCAGCGTCGGGGCTCCGCCCCCCGGCGGCCGCCGCGCCGTGCCCCCCCGCCCTGTGCCGCCGGAGTGTCTGCCGGACGCGCTCACCCCTCGACCCGGGCCCCGCGTCGGCTCGCGCCGCGGCCTCCGGCACCCGGCCGGCCCCGACACGGTCCGCCTCTGCCCTCGGCACCGCCGACGCGGCCCCGCCCCCGGCACCCGCCTGCCTGCCCTGCCCCACAATCCTGCGCAGCGCCGCGAGGGACGGGTCCTGCCCGACCCCCTCCCGCCACGCCTCAACCCTCACCCGTCCCCACAGCGTCCCCGGCACGCCGGAGCCCGGGACGACGACGGCGGCATCCTCCGCCACGGGCAGGGACGACGCCCGCAGCCTGGCCACCGACATGGCAACGTCAGCAGGCAGCAGGACGAGGGACGCCACCCCCTCCTCCCCCCGCCGGGCGCCGTGCGGCTCCGACCCGCCCCGCTCCCCGGCCCCGCCACCCCGCCCGGGGGCCGCGCCCGCCCCCCTCAAATCCCCCGACCCCTCAAAGACGACCCCGCGCGTGAGCGCACGGCGGCCCCGGGGGGCGAGCCCGGCCAGGGCTTCCGCCACCGCCCCCAGCGCCGTCGGTTTGTCCACCGGCCGCCACGACGACGCATCCCTCCCCGCCACGGCCATGACCGCCGCGAGGGCCGCGGTGGCCTCCTCCTGCGCCGCGAGGGCGTCGCCCGACGCCAGGGCCGCGGTCCTGCCGCTCCTCGGCCGCCGGGCCGGCGCACCCGCCGCGCCCTCCTGCGCCGGTCCGGGCGTGGCGCGCGCTGCCGCCGGCAACGGCGATGCCATCCGCCTCGCGTCCACGACGGCGACGCCCAGGTCCGGCACGACCGCGGCCGACGCCGCGGCACGCCCGCGCCCGTCGCGCTCCATCCCCCGGCGCGCCACCCGCATCAGCGCTCCGAGCGACACCACGTCGCCCGCCAGAAGCGGAGGGTCCGCCGCCCTCGCCAGCCGCAGCGCCCACCTCACCCGCCCCCGGTCGTACGCCGCCGTGTCGTTGGACGGGTCCCACGCCACGTGCCGGAGGGCGCCGCGGTCCCCGCACGTCGCGATGAGACGCTGCTTCGGCGACCCGAGGAAGGGCCTCAGCAGAGCCACACCGGTCCCGGTCTGCATCGGCAGAGCCGTGACGTCGGACATGGACGCCATCCCCGCGACGCCCGACGCCCGGAACGCTCGCATCACCACCGTCTCGGCGGCGTCGTCGGCGTGGTGGCCCAGCAGGACGCACGACGCGCCGGTCTCGGCGGCCGCCAGCGCGAGCGCCGCCGCGCGCGCCTTGCGGCCCGCGGCCTGCACCGCCCACGCCGGGGTGCCGCCGGGGCCCCGGCTCCGCCTCGTGCCGTGCTCGTCGCCCCCGCGGCCGCGGCCCCAGCCGATGCGCAGGACGCGGGTCGGCAGACCCATCGCGGTCGCGGACTCCGCCACCCTCTGGGCCTCCTCCGCGCTCTCCGGCCGGAGGCTGTGGTCCACGACCACGCCGGACGCGCGGACGCCGCTCGACGCGGCCCAGGCGGCGGTCAGCGACGCGAGCGCCATGCTGTCCGCGCCCCCAGACACCGCCACGACCACGCCCGCGCCTGCCGGCACACCGATCTCCCGGCATGCGCGTGCGCGCAGCGTGGCGAGCCATTCGGCGAACTCGGCGTCGGTCACCGGCCGTGCCCCGTCGGCCTCGAGCACGTGCGACCTCGCGGCGTCGGTCCACGACTGCCACACATCGCCAGCAAGACCGTACGGGACGCGCTCACCGCCTGGGCTCGGGGCCGCGGCCAGAGCCCTGGTTCCGGGGCAGGCTCGCCGCGCAAAGACGGCCGCATGGTTCCTGCCGGCGGCCAGCCGCCTCATCGGCCGACGCGCCTCACGCTCTGCCGGCTCCCGGCGCTCGCCCTGACAGCGGTGCCGGCGCCGATCGCTGCGCTGCTCTCGGGCGCTGTGGAGGCCAGGGGGCGTGGGTGGGGTTCAGTGCAGCAGAGCGGTCACAGTCCGGCCGCTAGCCCCGCACCGCTCGACGAGAGAGACGGCCCACCCGCTGGATCGTGGATGGGATGCGGTCAGTCCGCGCGGACGACTCACTGAACGCGAGCGCGCCGCTCGTGCGCGGACGGTCCCCGGGCAAGTCGAGGGCGTGCGCCCCAAGAACACACGCTTCGGGCAGGTGCTGCTGCCTAAAACCGGAGGCGTCCGCGTGCAGCAAGTGGGCCGTGCTGATCGTGTGGCTGGTGCTGCTGGGGCTCGCGGCGGCGGCTACGGTGTTGTTGCTGCGCTTGCTCGATTCCCCCGCCCAGAGCTCGATCGTGCAGCTGCCGCTGGTGCCCGCGAGCAGCGTGGTGCGGTGCCCCTGGGGCGGGGTCCTGCCGGTCCACTTTGCGCCGGTGCTTGGTGACGGCGACGAGCTCCCGGGCTCGCCGGGACCCTCCGGCGGCGGCTCGGAGCCCGCCCCAGCCCCGCTCCTCGTCCTCCCCGAGTCCGTGACGCTGTGCTGGCGCCCTGCGAACGGGTCGTCGTACTGGCTGGAGCACACCGACTGGTGGGGCGGGGGCCCTCACGACAAGGCGGAGCGTGCCGCCGCGGAGGGGGGGCCCGGAGCGCACCCCGGTCGGCTGTCGTCGCTGGGGCCGTGGGTGTCGGCCCCAGCCGGGAACAGCACGCACGCGACGGTGCGGCACCTCCTGCCGGCCACGACGGTCGCGTTCCGCGTCCGTGTCTCGGGAACCTCCCCCGACGGCACCCCGCTCAACGAGACGTCGCCGGCGGTCAACCACACGCTGCCGCCGCGCGGTTCGTGCGGGAACCCCTCCGACGTCGGCAGGTTCCGCGCCACCTACGACCGTTTCCAGTCGACGGTGCAGGAGTGCCTCGGGCTCTGCGCGCTCGACCCGCACCCGACGACGTGCGCGGGCAAGTGCATGAGGGAGTCGCTCGGCCTGACGGCGGCCTGCGCCGACTGCTGGGTCGGCCTCGGGCAGTGCACGCTGGGCAAGTGTCCGCTGTGCATCCTCGCGCCGACAGGGGCGGACTGCAAGGCGTGCTCCAAGGGGAAGTGTTTCCCGGCCACGGTGGCGTGCTCCGGGATCCCGATGTGGCGGTTCCCGGGCATCTGATGCGCCGAACCAGCCTGAGCTCGCCCCAAACCACGCGCCGCCGCCGCCGCCGCGCCCCGAAGCCGCGCCCGGCCCCTGCCGGCGCTCGAAGCACGCGCCACTCATCGCGCCTTGATCCTTGCGAGGCGTTCGCTCCGCTCGGCGAGCACCTCCGCGCGCACGGCGGCCGCAAACCCGCTGGGAAGCTTCACACGGCACGGGCCCCACGAGGACGCACGTGGTTTCGCACGGGTGGTCTCATCTCGCAGCTTCATGCGCCCCGCCTGGTCGACAAGGGCTGCCTCGGCAGCGGCACGGCGCCGCTGCCCGTCGCGCCTGGCCAGCTCAAGCTCCTTGCGCGCCCGATCCAGGGCCTCCCGCATGCGGACCCTGTGCGGCGCCGGCTCGCCCGGGAGCCTCTCCTCTGACACCCGGCTCATGGTTCCGCAGGGCGCGGACCCCGTGCCTGTGCGGGCGACCGTTTGGCCGACAACGGCCAGGTCCGTGGCCATCCCTGCAGCGTACGCGCCGCCCCCCGCGGCTCAGCACGCGGATCGTCTCGCCGAGCGCGGGCGTGTTGCGGCGTAGTGGCGGCGCGGGGCGGAGTGACCTGGAGTCGGAATCGATGACAAAACCACGTCAATCACTGGGCTCTACCGACGTCATATCGGACACCGGGGCAGTGCAGCGTTCACTCGCTTGAGCTTTGTGCCGTCGCTTGTTGCTTCCCAGCGCGCCACCGGTCGAGCTAAGACATGGCGACTTCGGACGAATCTTCGTTCATGCGTCCAGGGACGACCCGGATCGACGAAACCATGCTCTCCGACGCGCAAAGGTCTTCGCTTGACAAGTGGTGAGAGGGTGTGACCGGCCTCGCCTTGGCTTCGGTCGCTCCCCCGCGCCATGTGCCGGGACGACCACGCCGCTCCCTCGCGGTTTTGAGGCATCTCACCTTGTGGCTCGTTCTGTCCGGTTCGCAGCCGGGAGCGCAACCGCGTCCATGCCAGACGGAGCAGGCAACGCAAGAAGGCGGCTCAGTCCGGGATGGTTGTCACGCTCGAACGGCGGTGTGCCGACCTGAGCAGGTACGACCGCCTGCTGGAATCGCACTCTGGGGCCACGTACGCTGAGCACCTGAGCCGCAAGGGCGCTGAGCCCCAGCTGGCGTCGGTGAGGAGGCGGCTCGACGCCGCAAGCGATGAGCTCCCCGAGCCGACCGCCGGCGACGACAGCCCCTTCCCCCTGCCGACCGATGCGTCTGCGGATGACCGAGTCGCGAGGAGCCGCGAGAGGAACCGCCTGCACGCGCGGCGGAGCCGGCAACGGAAGAAGCTCCTCATGGAGAGCCTGAAAGAGCAGTGCGACGCCTGCTCGGCGGACGTCGCCTCGGCGCGAGGGGTGAGTACCAAACGCGGGCGGATGCCAGCACCTTGTCCGTGCCGTGGTCGGCATGCCCTCCACCCGCGCGGAAGGGCGCTTTATGCCAGGGCAACCGAGCAACGCCCCGCGTTTTTTCGGGCTTCGGCTTCAACTCAAGGGACGTGTTCCACGTCACGGGCCGTTTGCCGGAGCGCCCCAACCGACTCGAGTGCTTGCCTGCCCAGCGACCGCCAGGCCCGCCACGATCCGACTCTGCATAGCTTGCCTGCCGCATGGCGCGTGCGCTGCGGACGTTTGGGCGCGGGGGATGGACTCCGAAGCCGGGGCGGCGGGGGACAACCGACGTGTGATGTCGGGGGTTCGCTTCGCTCTCGCTTCCCCTCGGCCGACTCGCGGGCCTCGGCGGCCCACCCGCCATGTGGGTTCTCATTCTTCCATCGTTTTTTTGTGCGTTTCTCCCCGTCCGGCGGCCTCGCAGATGCTGGTTTCGATCGTTGGCGGAGATCACCCCGACCTCGCACAGGCCGACGAGGCAGCCGCAGCATCCGCCGCGGAGACCATGGAGGCGGAGGCCGAGCCACAAGCCGACTGGAGCCCGCCTAGCCGGCACGCACAGAGGCGGACGGCGGCGTCGAAGCGGTCGAGGGACGAGTCGACCGGCGACGACGACGACGCCGACGGAAGCGTCAGGAGCACGCGCCCGAGGCGGGCCGCCGCACAGCGTGCGGTGGCAAGCATGGGCGCGGGCGCGGACACCCCGGACTCGGACAGCACGGGGCAGACGGAGCGGGTGCCAGCGTCAGTGCACGCCTTTGCGCCGGCCCGGCCGATCCAGGAGTCGCACGGGCGCGCGCCCCGCGCGGAGGCCAAGCCGACCGACGTCGCCGTGGGCTCGCGAGTGCAGATCCCGTCCCTCATGATGATGCAGGGCGGGCCCCCGCTCGGACACGCCTTTGCCTCGCGCGGCGACCCGCGCACCCCTGCGCAACCCCTCAGGGCGGGCGCCTCCTTCGCTTACCTCCCCTCCGGAGCCTCCCCGCACCCGTACGCCGACGCGCTTCGCCTCGGCGGCTGGGACCCCTCCACCCTGGCGGCGCATCGCGTCGGCATGGGGTACAGCAGCTACCCATCGGCGGCGAGTGGCGGCTACCCCTCGTCGACGAGCGGCGCCTACCCGCCCCCGCAGCACTTCTTCCCGCCCCACGCCCAGAGCGTCGCCGCCTCCAAGCCCGCCGTGTCGGACTCCGAGGCGGCGCTGTGCCTGATGAGCCTGTGCACAGGCCGGCGTGACCCGGCTCCCCGCGCTGACCCGGTCGTGAGGTCCGTCGACGTTGCCATGGCCCGCACGGGGCACATGCTGGAGTGGCGCCAGTGAGCGACGCTCCCGGCCTGCACGCTGGTAGGGGGGGCAGGGGCTTGTGCTCCGGCCAGCCCCATCCGCAGCCCCCGTGTGCGCGGCCGGCCAGCGCGATAGCGTGCGTGTGGTATGTATGGGCCCTCACTGTCGGCGGCCCAACAGCTCTTGGGGTCGGGCGCCGCGGCTCACGTCGCGCGAACTCCCGCGCGCGGCGCCAACGCCAAACACACACCCGTGAGCGCACTGCTGAAGGGACAACCCAAGCCGCCCGAAGCACCGCCCGAAGCATCGCGAGCCGCGTCGCCGGCGGCGCCCCGCCGGTGCCAGGCCCAGGACGACCACTCACTTGAGGTACGCCGAGAGCCAATCGAACGCCTCCTTGAGGTTGGACCGCTCCTTCAGCGAGACCATGAAAAGCTCCACGGGCCGCACGCCGGTGGACTTGGTGGCCTCCGGGTCCATCCCGGTCGTCTCCATCAGGTTGATGCCCGCGCGCAGGTCCGTGTCCGACGCCGCCGTCGCCAGGTCCACCTTGTTGCCCATCACCAGCACTGGCACGGACGACAGCCGCTCGGCGCCGAGCAGCCTCTGCGAACGAAATGGTCTCGCGGGCTCAGCAGTCGGCGGCGAGCGTGCGAAGGCTGGTGGCAATCGGGACCCACCGTAGTGTTTCGCGAACAGTGCAGCACGCCGTGACCGTGCTAGGCCGGGACCCGCGCGTGCGGGCCTCGGATGCGGCGCCAGCTCACCTCCAGCTCAGCCTTTGCCTCGGGGAACCTCCCGCGGTCGGCCGAGTCGACGATGAACACCACCCCGTCCACCTCGAAAAAGAAGTCCTTCCAGCCCTTTCGCACTGCGGCGCGGACGTGGGTTTGGGGACGGGGCAGGCGCTCGAGGGGCGCGGTTCGCTGCCGGTGTTCGAGAGCGCCGGACGCATCGCCTTCAGCCGCGCGCCTGCTGCCCAGTGTCAGCCAAGAGCGCAGGCCTGGCGCCGCACTGGTATCAGCTGCGTGCCTAGATCAGATTCGCGCGGGGTCTCACCTCCGGCGTGCCCACCCAGGTCGTGCGCCTCAATCTTCAGGCTTCCGTACACGAGGCTCTCCTTGCCTGCGGGAGCGAAGGCAATGTGGCAGCACGTTCTGGTGGAACCGGTGCCACTTGCTGCCGTGCGTTGCGCGCGCTGCGGCCGGGCACGCCATGGCCGAGGCTGGGGAGCGCGCTGGGCATGAGCTCGGGCCGTGCTTTCTTGGCTCACCCGCGTGCTTCGTGGGCTCGGCCACCTTGGGAAGCTTGCCTGTCTTCAGGATCTGGAGAAGCGTCGTCTTGCCGGCGCCATCCAGGCCAAGGAACAGGACCTTGGCGTCCTTGTAGTACAGTCCTGCGCGAAGGGAAACGGCGAAGAACGAACATTGCCCTCCCGAGCCGGACTGACAGCCCTGAGCGGCCACGAACGCCCCCGGAACGAAGGGGAAACAGGCAAGCCCGCTTACCGAAGAAGCTGAGCACGTCGTAGAACCAGTCAACGACGAAAGCCATGGTCGTGCCCTCGGCAACGTGTCGGAGTGGCTCCGCCCGCCCGCGTGGCCGTGCTCAGATCCACACTCTGTCCTGCAAGGACCCGCAACTGTAGCGAGCAGGCTGTGGCAGCGAGCAGACACTCCGGCTCGCACGTCGGGGGCGACCGGTGGGGCCCGCCGAGCCGCTGGGCGGATGAGAGCAGGTCGCCGAGAGCGGCCGGCGCGAGCGAGGAACGGGAGGATACCGCCTCGCCAACATCGCAGCCTGGATGTCCAAAAGACTGTTGCAGTGCTTCAGGTGGGTAGCAATGCGCGCGTTGCGCTCGGGACGGGGCGCTCCGAGCCGCACGTCGCAGCGTGAGCCTGCGACTGGGGCGTTTCGTCGGCCCCCGTCGACCCGCGCCCGACACCCACCCACCCGCCTATCGCAGATCAGTGATGTCCTGAGGAAGCGGGTGGAGGCCATGACCAGGGCGCGCCTGCAGCAGTGGTGGCGTGAGTCCAGGCACGCACCCGTCGTTGGCGGGTCCGCCGCTCCCTCCCCAGCCGCCTCTCGGTCCTTTGTTCGAGATGAATCGCGGTAGCGACTACGAATCGTGGTGGTTGCCTGGCGGTCGCAGGTGCGGCTGTCCTGGAAGGAGCAGGGGAGGCGCTGGCCTTCTCGGGGACCCACGGCAACGACGACGACGGCGCTGCTATCGTTGTGGACGGCGGGGTTGTGCTACGCCAGAACTCGCAGGCCCGCGGGCGCAGCCGGGATGCCCATCGATCACGCAGCAGAGCGAGCCGCCGCAGGCCGCGGGCTCGGTGCTCGTCACCGTTCCAGGATTCAGGCCGCAGACATGGCGTCGACGACGATGACTCGGCGCTCGCAGAGGTGGAGCGGCTCCTACGCTCCCATGACAGCGCCTCGCGCGCCTGGGCATCGCCGGCCGAGGGCGCGCCTCCTGGGCAACGCCGCGCAGCGACTCCTACGCCGGGGCGAAGGGAGGCCGCGCCGTCAGGATCGCCGGGGCGAGCTCGTTCGGCCCTGCACCGGATTCGCGACGCCGTGCTGTCGGGAAACCTCGGGGCGGAGCCGCCGACGCTTCCGACCACAAGGCCGACATGGGCCCCCCGGGCGCGAACTCCGGCAGCGTCGAGCAGGGCACCGGCACGCTCTGCAATGAAGCGTAGCACGCGCCCGGCGAGCGCGTCCGCGGCTCGCTCGCGGGCGGGACGCCGCGCGCCACGCGCCCCACCGCCGGGAGTGGTGGGCTCCCCCGGCCTGCCATCGCCCGATGCCATGAGAGTAGCTGAGGCCCGCCGAGCTGCTAGCGCCAGGTCGCGCAGCCGGGCGGCGTCGGCGCGGTCTGCGACCAAAGGGATGGGGTGGAGGCCCTCGTCGGCCAGGTCTCGGCCGACCGGGGCGACGCCGGGCGGCCGATCCGCGTCCTCCAAGCCCGGGTTCTCCCGCAAGAAGCCGGCGGACTGGAAGACACCTGCCGCAAAGCAGCGGCGCTCGGCAAGCGCTGCGAGGCCCGCCAGCAAGAAGGAGATGCTCCTGACGGCTTGGTCCCCCACGCTCGCGCTGGCGGCACGACAAGGCGACAAGGCCACCGGGACACGCCGCAGAGACGATGCCAGCTCCAGGCCCAGCAGCTACATAGGGGAGGCAAAGCGAAGCCTTGCTGGCGCCGGGAGACCCTCCGGCGCGCGCAGGGCGAAACCGCGTGGCGAATCGCAGGCCATCGCTCGGCAGGCGAGCAAACGCATGGCCGGCCGCGGCCACAGCTCGCTCCGGCGGACACTCAGCGCGCTTTGGACGAGGTCGGGGCCTGTGCTGGTGGGCGAGTGGCTGGTGCTTCACGGGCTGCCGGCAGCGGCGCCCTGGGCGGACCAGCATCGCGCAGAGCTCCGCAACGCGACCCTCGCTCTCACGCAGCTCGGCGCTGACGTTCTGATGCCGCCCTCCGCGGGGCGGGGGGACGGCGCACGACCCAGGCCACCAACGGCCGAGGCCTGGGAGCGCTTGGGCGCGGAGGGCCGCGGCTGGCTCTTGCGCCTGCACAAGGTCCACGTCGTGCCCGACCTCCTTGGCGCGGGGGATGCCGCGGACCTTTGGCTGAGCTGCAGCTTGGTCGTGTCGCGCCCGGGCACCGCGGCGGGCGTCGGCGTGCTCGGCGCGGCCATCATCGTGATGGGCCGCCTGGGTGTGGGGTCCCCCGCCCGGCACCAGGAGCTGGCCCGTGCGGACCCGGCCGCACCGGTTCCGGGCCTACTCGAGCTATGTCGGGCAGCAATGCGCGCCTTGGACGACTCTGACGAGGGGCCGCCCCTGTTCCCGCTCGCCTGGAGAACGGCACGGGGCTCCGGCTGCTTGACCCCGATCCCCCTCAGCCGCGAGGCGTCAGCCAGGCTCGCAGGGCAGGCGTTCGCGCGGCAGGCCCAGCACCAGGGCAAGCCTGATCGCGCGGCAGGCGGAAGGGCTGACGCGACACCGGGACCCGGGCGGGCGGAGGCCGGGCCACTGCAGCCTGACGAGGCTGCGCCGGAGCCCACACCGCGGGCGGACGGCCTTGAGGGCGTGCAAGTGGCGGTCCGGGAGACCTCGTCCGTCTGGATGGACCTGGTGGCTGAAACCGACCTCTGGCGGAGGTTCGAGGTGGTGGACCCGGTGCCCCGCGAGGCGCTCGAGCCCCGTTTGACAGATGAGTGAGCGCTATCGCGACCGAGCCAGCCTGCCGATTGGCGTGAAGCGCTCGCTGCGGCGCAAGGACACGGCACAGCGTCCACGGCAGAGAACTCACGGCCGCGACCAAGCGCGCGCCCGTTGCAGCCCCGTCAGCCTTCGGCATACAGTCCCCCGCGAAGGATCGCCGCGGCCGTCGGCGCCGGAACGAGCGCAAGCGCCGCCTCCCGAAGGGCGGCGTCCCCCGAGGCCGCGGCCTTCTGCAGCCGAGCGCGGACAGTGCTCGAGCTCAAGTGCATCGCGAGCCCGTGCGCGGGGGGCGAGCGCACGCTCCAGCCCTCGGGGAGCGCGTCCCCGCGGTCGTACCCCGGCCTGCCCACCGCCAGGAAGGAGCAGTGGCGCTGAAGCATGGCGGCGTGCCGCCACGACGGCAGCGTGGGCACGAGGTCCGCCCCGACGATGAGCTCAAACGCGGTGACGGGCTCCAGCCGCCCCAGCGTGTGGAGCAGCTCGAAGCCCGCCAGCGCCTTGGGGACCGCGAGCTCCAGGGGCATGGCGAAGACGGGCACGTCGCTGGGGAAGGAGGCCTCGATGGCGGCGAAGCACGACGCCAGGCGATCATCCACCGCCGTGCGAAGCGAAGGCTTGTCGGGCCGCCGCCCGCACGGCACGACCCAGACCTCATCCACGCCGCCGCATGCAACGACGCCGCCGGCCACGAGCAAGTGGGCATGCGTGATGGGGTCAAAGCTTCCCCCGAGCACGGCGACACGGCGGCCGGGACGGGCGGTCGCGGCCACGGCGGCCCCACTCACGCCGCTCGCCGACGGCGCTGGCGCTGGCGCTGGGTCACTTCTGCCGTGAGCGCGGGCTGGGCCCGCAGGGCCGGTGCCCGCATTGGCCTCCTCCTGCCCCCCGGCACGGCCAGACTCCGAAGCCACGAGCACAGCACAAGCGCGGTCTACGGCCTCCTGAGTGAGGCCGGCGCCCTCCCCGCCGGCGCCCGACGTCCACCAGCGCGACGCACCCGTGCCGGTCGCTCCATAGAAGCCGTACCGCTTGCAGGCGCCGGCCACAGGCGCCGGGAGCGCAAGCAGGCCTGCCGCCCCCGCGTCCAAGGCTGACCTGACCGCAGCGGCGTCGACCGTCGAGCCGACGAGCTCCACGCCCGGCACTGCAACGGGCCACCCGTCGCCGGGGCAGCGCTCCGTCCACCCCGGCGCCTCTGGCTGGCTGTACAGCAGGGCGGGCGCAGCGCCGTCGCTCGGCGGCCCGACCCGCACGCGCCTGCGGCCCACCAGCTCCAAGATTTCAGCTCGCACTGGATCTGCGGCCCAGTGCCCCTCTCCGGACGCCGGAACCGCGAGCACGAAGCTGCATGCTCCGTGCCTAGCAAGCGCATCCTTGACCGAGGCCCGCACGGCGTCCGCTGACGTGCACCTCCACGACCCCGGCGGTGGGGGGCGTACGTGTGCGGCATGGCGCGTGCAAGTGTCGATGGCGGCCTGCAGCAGCATGAACCTGGCAAGCGAGCCGGTGCCACCCCGCGGAGCAGGGATCTCGCTGCCCGCAGGGATGGCAATCACCTCGTCCGCATCCGTCATGAGCCCGAGTTCCGAAAACAGCTGCGCGAGCGGCCCGGGAACGCTTCACTGGCGCGTCAGGAGCTTTGCCCCTCCACGCACAGCCAAAGCAGTCATGCCCGTCGCACCTGCACGTCTGCTGAGGTGACTGGGTCCATCAAGTCCACATAGAGCACAACCTTGGCCGGAACCCGCACAGGGGCGGACATTTCGGACCCTCAAATGCTAAATCCACGCCCTCGCATGTCCGCAATCGTGGCTCTGTCGTGAATGGATGGATCTTCTGGGCAGAGTATCGCCTCAAGTCGGCGGCAGGAGACCGAGCACACCTCATCCCCACGCGGAAGCAAGGCTGGACGGGACGGGGGGTGCCGTTCTGGACGAGGCCGTTGCCTTTGTCCGGGCGTCCCCAGCCCTTCCGAGCCCCGCTTGTGGCGGGCCGTGGCGAAACGTGAGCATCCGACCGCGTGGCAACCCGCGCGCGCCCCTAGCAGTATCTATCAGGAGGACCGCGACGGCGATTGCCCAGGCGGTCCAGCTTATTCTTACTGCAACATCGAACAATGGTGCTCTTAGTTGGAGGAGCGCTGCTGGGGTCAATGTTGGCCCCGTTCGGTGCTTCTCCTGGTCAGACGCCCCACATCCTGCTCTCACAAGCCGTACCGGATGCCCTCGTCGTTGCCAAGCCCTGGTCATATGCTAACGTATCGCTCAGTTGTGCCCGCTTTCTTTATTGCAGAGGCGCTGATGGCCACAAGCGCTCCAGACGCCGCGGCCGTTGGAGTTCGACCGTGCTGCAGAGCCGATCTCCGTGACGACTCTGGCACTCCGCCCGGGCCCGGAACTGGACCCGGAGACCATGCCGGTGAGATCAGGCGCCTGCACAAGCACCTACCGCATCGCGCCAGCATACTACCCCGGCTCCTAGGCGCAAGTCGCCCGTGGTTCACGGTTGGACATCACTGCCGCGGAAATTCGACACCTCGCTTCGCCCCGGCGACGCGGGGTGCCTCCGCTCGCGACCGGAGCACCTCGGGTTTCCACCGTCGCAACTTGTTTGCGGCCGAGTGCTCGGTCGTGTGGCGGCGGACATCCTTGGCCTCGCTGCAAGCCCGATCCACTTCGTTGTCTCGTTTGCTCGCTCATTGATGTGCCGCGCAGAGTCTCCAGCCTCCCCACGAGCGGCACAACTAGCGCATGCTGCAAGGCTTGCTCGCTCACACGCGTCGGATGCCCAGCAGCGACCAACCGTGGCGGCTGAGCAAAGACGCAAGGTGTTCACCAGCAGGTTCAAGGTCGGTGTCTCCCAGCCCCGCACATTCACCGCCGTGGGCGCACCACGGTCCTCACCGCAACCTTCGCCCGGCCGGCAGGAGGCGGCACATGTCCTGGACCTGACCCCCCAAGCCACGGCCCCCGCTCGTCGGGGTCCCCTCGAGCACGAGTCCTTCCCACTTGCCGCCGGTGCAGCGGACCATCCCGTGGGAAGCTGGACCGACCCTGACGGCACATTTACCTGGTCTGAGCCGTACGACTCTGTCAGCAGCTCCGCTGGCGGCGGCTCGCTCGCCGGAAGGCTCCAGGACGAGCTCAACAGGCTCGACAACCAGATCGACTCCGAGAGCATGGTCGCCGAGGCAGACGCCGGAGACTTCGATGACCTGGGGGCGTGCCTCGCGGAGCAGCTCACGCTCCTCGCGGCGGTCAAGGGCGACCCGCATGTCATGGTACACGTCTCGCATGAGCGCATAGCGGCCATATGCGAGGCTGCCGAAGAAGCCATGCAGGCCGTGGCAGCCGCGGCAGAGTCCATCGGCGTCTCAAGGAGAGCCCTGATTGCGAGCGTGCAACCACAAGGCGACGAGACCCGTGCCGCGGCCCACGCCAGGGATACAGGCGCGGCTGAGCAGCGGCTAGAGCGTCTGCGCCGCGCTCGCCGGCAGGCTCCTTCTCCCCTGCACATCGCGGGGCCGGACGAGTCCGCTGCCCTTGGGCCGGCTACCTCATCCAGCAGATAGGATTGAGGGCGCTGAAATCCTGGCGCCGCCAGGCCGGACGGACCTACGCGCCCAACCGTGAGACCGGCTCGCTGGTCGCTGCCTTCCCCCCACTGATGATCCCGTGCAATATTCCATGCTAAAGCTTACGCTCTCACCGGGGACTTGTTCCCGGCGGGCAGCGAGATGATGTGACACTGCCGCCAAAGCCTGAGGGAACGGCGCCTCGGGTTCCTCCTTCCCCCGCTGCGATGCCCCAACCCTGTCTGTCCCCCTGCTTCTCCGTCTCACAGGCCTCAGATCTCGTTGACGCCCTGCCTAGCAGCAACGCTGCAACAAAGGTGAGCTGCTTCTTCCGCGGTGCCCTCTTTAGCGCCGATGATGAGATGCCAAATAACTTAGCCGTTTACCCGGCAGACTGCCCCATGGTGACCACCTGGCTACTTAGGCGCATCCCCCAGCGACCGTGCGAATGAAGATATATCAGATTCCCCAACCTACGGGAGGAGCCTTTGGCTCCTCCCACTGCGGATATATCTGATGTCCGTTTTTTTTTCCGACGCACTGTCGTTTCCTCGGCTGAGGGAGATTTTCCGTGCTTTCGTTCGCCGCCCCATACCCTTGCCCTGACTCTCGCTGGCCGTCTGCCCGCAGGTGCCGGCACAGCTGTTGCCGTCCCGGACACCGACACAAAGGAAACTGACTGCACCGGTGAGCCCTCCCCCTTGAACGTGCCCCCTGGTCTCAAGATTATACTCCTTTATGGGTAATTTACACCTGAGCTTCCCATGACTGACAACAAATGCATGGCTTTATGAAGACCAAACCTCCCTACGGGAAGGGACCCGACTGCGCTGCCGTGACGACACTTCATGCGTGTCAACTGACGCGGCCCCACGGTCTTGCCGGGGCTGGGCTACCGCGCAGCGTTTTGCTCGCGGCAAGCCGCCGGCACGGATCCGGGTCGCTGTTTGATGGATACTTTAGATTCCGAGCAGACGCTACTCCTTCCCTCCTCCCCTTCCGCCTCTCGAGCCGCCTTTTGCATCCTTTTGCCAATTCCCCTCTTTGCACCTCTACCGCTTTCGCCTGCACGCAGTGAAAAACTGAAACTGAGTGACCTTGCTGTTGTCTGCTTCAGAACCGAGTATACGCTTTGTGCCATGCAGGAGCAGACACACACCCACTCGCCTATCTTCTGGCGCCCTCCCAGTCGACCCCGACTGGCATCCACTCGATGGTGTGGCCGGTGCGGGCCCCCGAGCGCCCGGGGATGCCCGTCGCCGACAGCGTGCGCGGTGAGGAAGACTCGCTGCTCCCGCCACCGCCGCGCCTGGGCCCCTCGATCCACGAGCGCACCGTCTCGAAGATGGCGAACTGCATCGCGGCCGACGGCACGGCGTGCAGCACGCGCATCGCCGTGCCGCGCCACAGGCTCCCGGGGCCCTCCGCCAGGGCCTGCCGGATAACCCCGGTCATGCCCGAACCGAACCCGCCCTGCCCCGCCCGGGAGTCCTGGATCATCAGCCGCGACGTCACCGTGTCCAGCGGGTTGGTCAGCGCCGCAGCCACGCCACCCGCCAGCCCGCCGGCCGCGAAGCTCTCCGCCCCCGTCGGATCTCTCCCCGTGAAGGAGGTGATGGCGATGCGCGCGTTCTCGTAGACGAGGAACGTCAGCGCCGAGAACGCGCAGTCCTGGATCACGGCCGACTTCCAACCGGACCACAGCGCCCCCAAGCCCTCCGTGCGGACGATGTGCGAGACCGCGCTGAACGGACCGCCGTAGTTCATGGTGCGGGACACGGCGCCGCCAGTGGCGCGGTGAGGGTTGGCGCCGAGCTGCAGCCTGCACTTGACCACCTCCGTCGGCACCACGAAGGCCGAGCACGCGAGCTCCGCGGCGGCACCGCACGCAAGGTACAGCCCCTGGCGCTGCTGCTCCGTCTTGGCGTACCGCAAGCCCTGCGAGAGGAGGTCGGTGGGGGCAACTCGAGTCTGGCGCCCGCTTTGTGACCCCGGCGGCGAAGGGCGGAGGAGGGTCCCTGAGCGCCAGGCACTGGTCGCTGATGGAAGCAAGACAAGCGATGCTGGACCCAGTGGCACAATGCTCGCGGCGTCTCACGTAGTCCTTAAGGCTGTGGTAGGTGAAGAAATATCCAGCCGTCGCAGGCCCGGATGTCAGCATCGGCACGCTGACGCCCGCCAGAAGGCCACGGATGCCCTCCTCCTTGACAATGAGGCCGAATGCGCCAGTGGCGGTGCCATAGCGCGACTGGGGGTGCACCTGCGTGGCGCGGAGGGGTGTTCCGGGGCGCGGCCGGTCGAACGCGGGATGGCATTTTGTGTCAGGCGAAGACTGTTCTGCGCCGGCGCAGCAGCCCGGCTGCCGGCTCCTCACCTTGGCGCGGTGGCTGACGGTGTCGATGGGATGGAACATTGTGTCCGCAACGACGCCGGCCACGCCACCGGCGAGCGCAATGGCTGCGGGGGAGCGGAAACGGGCACCAGCGACCAACCCTGTGAGCCGAGCCTCGTGGCAAAGCGCACGACCAGAGCTCCAGCTATGACGGCCCGACTGGCGATGCCTCTCACCAGGGGACCAAGCGTACTCTTCATCAACCGTCTCAGCCAGGCGTGCGATGATCGTCTCGTCGTCTTCGGGGTTTGGCTCGCCCGCCCGGACGGGATCGGGCGCAGCCCCCCCCCGTCCGTCGGCGCCCTCGGATCCGGAAGACGGCCTCGTCGCGAGCGGGGACTGGCCTTAGGCCGACTGTGCGCCCCGCGGTCGGCCGGCAGACCGCCGCGCAGAGCCGGCGCGGCTGCCTCAACTTGCGCAAACGCCTGCCCCTGCGGCACACGTGACAGCATGCGGAACGCGATGCGGGCGATGGGATGCCTTGCTGCCGTGGCTGTGGCGAGCGCTGGATCGCTGCCTGCGGGTATCGAGCGCGTTCTCCACAACGCGGTGGCCAACAGGGTGTTCCCGGGCGCTGCAGTGGCGTATGGCACGGCCAAGGACGGCATCGTGGGATCTGGCGTGATCGGCAACTTCACGTACGGCATCCATTATGCCCCCGCGACGCCAGGGCAGAACCCGGCGGTGGGCCTGGCCACCAGGTTTGACCTCGCCTCGCTCTCCAAGGTCGTGGGCGCGACGTCGGCCGCCGCGCAGTTCTACCAGCGTGGGGAGCTCAGCCTGGGCGAGCTCGTGGCGTCGCCGCGCCTGCTGGGCCCCGATTACGCCGTCAACGGCAAGGGCGGCATCACCGTGGTGGAGCTGCTGACACACTCCGCCGGTGAGACGACCCTGTTGCAACAGGCGGTGCCTGGGGCACGCATTCGTGGCTCCAGGTCGGCGGCGTGTCGCGACCCCAACGGCCGAGACGACTCGCTGCCCGCCGCCCCTGACCCCGCCGCCGCTCCGACCCCCCTTGCCCCGCCCTCCTGCCCTGAAACCCCTTTACCCGCCGTTCCACCTCGCGTGATGCCGCAGGGTACCCGCCCGACCCCGTCCCGGGCTACTGGGAGTCGTCGTTCGGCTGCCCCGCGACCGGCGAGGAGCACCCACCCCAGGTCCTGACCTGCGCCGACCGCGTCCTCGCCTCGGTCCGCGCCCAGACCCTGATGAACCCGCCCAACCACGTGTACGTGTACTCGGACCTCTCCATGATCACCATGCACCTAGTCATCGGCCGCCTCGCCCTCGCCCTGGGCTACGTCGCGCCCAACCAGACGCTGCCGGAGTGCCAGCAGGCGTGGGGTCAGGCCGGCGAGGGCCTCCACTACACGTGCGCGTACGAGGCCTACGTGCGCACCCGCGTGTTCGGCCCGCTCGGCATGGGGAGCACTGGCTTCCGGCCCGCGGACGCCGCTGCCACGGCGCCCACGTGGACCGACCCAGACTACCGGCGCGAGCGCGTGCAGGGCGTGGTCTCGGACGAGAACTCGTACGCCAACGGCGGCATCAGCGGCCACGCCGGGGTGTTCTCCACCGTGGAGGACCTCGCTAAGCTCGCGGCGTGGTACCTCAACCCGCCCGCGTCGTCGTCCGTCTTTCTCAACGCCACCACCGTGGCCACGTTCGGCAAGATCCACAACGCGACGCAGTCGAGCCGTGCGCTGGGCTGGGACACCAACGCGCCGAACAACGAGTACCAGGGGTGCATGGGCTTCTCGACCCGCACCATCACGCACCTGGGGTACACGGGGACGGAGATCTGCATCGACCTGGAGCGGGGCCGCTTCTCGATCATCCTCGACGCCCGCGTCTACCCTAACAAGACGGCGAACATGGAGCAGATCCACACCGTGCGGCAGGCGTACAACCAGGAGGTGGAGCAGGCGCTCGGCGCCTGAGCCATGAAACCGACGTCGGCATGGCGCCCGGCTGCGCCGTCGCCGCCTCCGCGTTCCCGCAACCGACAGCAGATCAAATGACAACAACGGACGGTGTGTGCAGCAGCGCTAGTGTGCTCAGCGTATCGTAGAAGCAGCGCCCCCCGGCAGATCCTGGCGATGGGCGCGCAGGCTATCACTGGCACTTACTCATGCGCGCCCAGGTCGACCGCTAGTGGCTGCTCTTGCCGCCACCATCGCTGATCCGGGCCAGGGCGTCGTCGAGGCGCCTTGACGCGCTCCTGCCGTGGACCCAGACCGGCCGAACCCTGCGCCAGCTCGAGCCGGTCTTGACAGGGCTCATGAGCGCGTGCGATGCCATGAACTGAGGCGTGTGTCTAGACCCTCGCATGATCGAGGACACCGCGCTGGCCACCACGGCATCCTCCGACACGCCGTCGGCCTCGGGAGGATCCGTGCCCCCGAGAGATGCCAGCGAAGGCATCGGGGCCACCCTTCCTTCGAGCTGCAGCGCCTGGAGGGACGTGGACCCGCTCCGCATGAGCGGAGAGGGGTGTGTCGCCCTCGCCGCCGCGGGAGGTTCGACTGGACCCAGTCCGGCGCCGCTGCCATGCCTCGCGCTCCAAGTCATGGCCATCTGGTCTTGGTGCCTCATGGACTCCCTCGACTTGAGGATGCTGGCCCCGGTAGACCGCAGCACGAATCGCTCGAACGGCGCGAGTTTCTCGAGCGCGCGTCGGTGATCCATGGCCTCTCGAGTGCGGCGGTTGAAGCGGGCGTTCCTGCCACGCTCGTCGATGTCCCTCACCTGGGCAGCAAGAGCCAACTTGGCCGCATCTGCCATCGCATGGCACCGCCTCAGGCACTGCTCCTCCATCCGGACGTTCCGCTCGGCTCGCTTACGCCGACGTCTGCTCAGCTTCCTGCGAGCCTTCCGGCCCGCCTGGATTCGCTGGTCGATGATCACACTCCTCTCCATTGTGCCCAGTATGGACCGCTCGTGTGCACGTGCCATGCGCTCCGCAGCCGCTGCATCCGCCAGCGCTGCCTCCAGCTGCCGTGCCTCCGTCGTGCCAGATGCCGCCTGCCTGGAGCCAAGGTAGCGCGCTTGGCGGCTTGCGCTTGCCGCACGGGCATGGGCCAGCTTCTCCACGTGCATCTCGGCCGAGCGCCGAACCAGGTCGGCGTCAGTCGCTAACTCCGCGGCCCTGCCCACGCTGAGGGCTCGCAGGCGTTCCGTCTCCGCAACCAGCAGCGCCAGCTGCTTGACCAACCACTGCTTCGGGTTTGACCTCGCGTCCGCCTCCTGGACCAGCTGGCTCATCTGCAGGCACACAGGTGAGGGGCAACGAACACGTGGCCAGCGACGCCGGCGCGCGTTGGCAGCGCTGCAAAGGCTAACCCCTCTCACGGCTGTAGCGCACAAGGCGCAGCCTCACGGTGTATCCGCAGTTCAGGCATGCCTGTTGCAGCGGCCGGCTGGAGCTGCCCAGCCGCACCAGGCTGTCACGGCTCAGCATTCCCAGCTCCTGCGCGGCGGCCAGCACTTTTGGATCAGAGGCCACCAACTGTAGGCGGGTCCGCTCGTCGGCCAGCGATGTTTGCGTTACGGGCCTCCGCCCGAACCTTGGGGGTTTCGGGCTCCTGGCCCGCACGGGCCGGGGCGATTCCACCGGCACCGCGACCACACCGTGAAGCTCGGGTGTACGATCCGCAGTGTGGCCGTCGGCGCGGCGCGCAGGGCCAGCGAGCATCGCCCTGGCGGCTCGAAACTCCCCGGCGCTGAAATCAAGAAGGGGCGCGCCTGCGCTTGACATGGTCCCGCGCAGCTCCGTTTCGGCGCAATGGGCCACAAGCTCGTGACGTCCGCACAAGATCTCAGCGTGGGGCAAGATCGCGGAGCCGGCTGTGCGGCGGCCGGCCCGGCACGATCAACCAGGGCTCTGGCCGGGCCGAGCACGCCTTGGCAGGGCTGCGACCGCCGGCTCTACAACGCGGGAGTGCAGCGGGCGCGGCGGCTTCGTTGCGTGGCGCTGGCGCTAGCTGGGTGAGAGACCGCGTCGACTGCTGTCACCATCACACAAGGGGTCCGAGCGGGCGTCGGCTCAGTCGACCTTGATCTGCGAGTAGATTGCCCGCACGAAGGACAGGGTGGACAGGAACCCGATGGAGCCGGTGAGGATGAAGAAGGCGAAGGAGATCATGAGCATGTTGCCGAAGAAGAGGGTGGCCGAGGCCGGGTCGGTGATGTCCAGCTTGGTGGCAAAGTAGAGCACCGAGTAGAGGAAGAGGTAGAGCGCCGACGACCCCGAGGTGAGGAAGGAGCGCCACCACCAGCGGTGGTCCTCGGCGCAGAGCTGGAAGTAGCACATGACGATGGAGATCTCTGCGCAGGTGAGGGTGAGGATGACCACGACGAGGGCGAGGAAGCCGAAGAGGTAGTACGGCTGGGCGAGCCAGATGGACGTCATGATGAAGTAGAGCTCGATGAAGATGGCGCCGAAGGGGAGGATGCCGCCGACGAGGCAGGTGACGGCGGGGGAGAGGTACCACGGCTGGGTGGGGATGCTGCGGGCGAAGGTGCTGACGCGGGTGACGGGCTTGATGGCGTCGCGCGTGAAGCCGACGTAGGCTCCCCCGAAGACGAGGGGGATGGAGACGAAGAACCAGAGGGCGAGGATGCCGACCATGGTGCCGAAGGGGAGGGCGAGGGTGGAGCCGCGGGACCAGAGGACCATGTTGAGGGAGAAGGCGACGACGGAGACGGCGAGGGGGAAGGCCACGGCCGTGAGGACGGCATTGCGGACCCAGAGCTTGCCGAGGAACATCTTGTAGAGGCGGGAGGAGACGAAGCCGGCGAAGGCGCCCATGACGACGAAGAAGCAGACGAAGGCGGTGGCGAGGCCGCCGCGGTTGGACGGGGAGAGGACGCCAAGGACGGCGAAGACCATGAGCGCGATGGTCATGCCCAGCACCTGCACGCCGCTCCCCACCAGCACCGACAGCAGCATGGGCCCGAAGATGCCGGACGGGGGGCGGAAGACGTCGCCGTGGATGAGCTTCCACGCGGTCTCGTCGTCCTCGCCGTCGTCGTTGATCCGCGCGAGGTCCTGGGAGAGGGCGCGGCCAAGGATCATGCCGATGATGCCGGTGAGGAAGAGCACGATGATGGCGCTGTTGAGGATGCTGAACCAGTGGATGTCGGCGTCCTCGGGGCCGCGCAGGTAGAGGTCCCAGCGGTGCGACCACGGGGTGTCGCTCTCGACCCACTCCACGTCGTAGGTGAAGATGACGTCAGTGGGCTCGTCCACGCTCTGCGGGGGCATGTCGCGCGTCACCGGCACGCCGGGCTTGCACGTGTCCAGCTGGCCGTCGGCGCCCAGGTCCCCCTTGAACGTGTGCCGCACGGAGAAGGGCTCCACCTCGAAGCCGACGATGCGGGCGGACTTGTCGGTGCTCTCGGAGTGGTAGCGCAGCGTGAAGCGCACGTGGTTGTAGATGAAGTGGTCCACGGAGCCGTCCGCGTCGACGAGGTACGTGCCTAGGGGGAACCCGCGCTGGTAGCGCACGTCGTCCACGTTCTCGGGGTTGACCAGGCGCACCGCCGCGGGGAGGTTGTCCACGATCCTGCGGCGGCGCAGGCGGGGCGGGGCTAGGCGGCGCGTGCGAGTGTGAAGGGCCGGGCGGCCGGAAGAGCACTTGCCTGCCGACGCGAACAAAGGCTCCGCGGGGAAGCCTCCGAGCGCGCCAGCGCGGGAACGTAGCCTCAAAAACGTGCGCGGGCTCGCGGCCATGCCCGAGTCTCGGCGCTGGCGGGGGGCGGCGGCGACTCACCAGTTCAGGGTGTACTCGTCCTCGATGCGCGACGAAAGCAGGCTGGCGTCGTCGGCTGACATTGTGCGCTTGCACACAACGCGGCAGGCGTCAGCCTTCTGGAACTTGAGCTGCGGGCCGAGCCGAGGACGCGGGCGGGACAGCGGGTGGAGGCTCGGTGGCGCCGGCCCAAAGCCTGGAAACACGCGCGCGTCACTGAGCCCGTGGCGGGGCACTTAAGCAAGCGCTTGCCTCACATCATACGCCGATGTCTCGATCCTGTCACCAGAGAGCAGCTCGCCCAGGCTTACACCGATCTCCTTGGGGTCGCTGGGAACGCAAACCGGAAGCGAGTAGTAGCGGTACGGCATCAGCGTCTTGGAGGACGAGATCTTGTTTACGCGGAGCTCCACCTGCGAACATGGACCAAGGCACGAGCCGGCGGCGGGGCTCAGGTCGACGAGGCTCGCTGCGCCTCGCCGCCCCTAGGCGCCGCCCCCCGCGCCAAGCTGCGCTTCCCCTCCCCACGATCTCCGGCCCTACGAGTGGTTAGGCTTCCCGTGGTCACAACTGCCATGCGCGTACCGCCGGTCCGTGCCTCACCGGGTCGCCGAACGAGAAGTCGACGGCCGAGGCGCCCGGGATGTACAGGCCCTTGACTGACAGCGACAGGCTAGCGACCGCCAGCGCGGCCACTAGGCACTGCTGCAGTCCCACTGCCATGGGAAACAACCGTGAGTGGGGCAGGTCCTGCCCGCACGAGGTGCACCCGACTTTGCTGCCACCAACGAAAAACCGAGCCCCGTTGCCGGCCAATCTATGCAACCCTGACAAATATACCGGAAATCCATGTTTTGCTTCGCATGCTCCGAGAAGCGCGAGAATTCTTGGCAAACAGCGAAGCACGCGCGTGCGCGATTCGGATGCCAAGTGCTGGGCGAGCGCAGCAGCCGGAGAACGAGGCGATTCGGGCGGAGGCAAGTGCCTCCACCCCGGTCCACTCAACGCCGCACCACAGCCTTCCTCGGGTGCTTCAATGAGTACCATTTCGCGGCAGGCACGGTCGGCCCTGCGCTCAGCGCCTCCCGGCACGGCTGCGTGGACCTGACGCCGGATGACTCATGGCGATCGACGAAAGCCGACCAACACTTGGAAACGGAGTTTGCCAGCGCTGCTCGGCACTCTCAAGGTCCTCAGCGCAGCTTGCCTGTGCACTCAGTACCTCTCAGAACAATGCATCTTACTCCATCAAAGCGATTTTCCTACGATGCGGGCCGCATGCTCGGCAAGCCCGGGCTTGACGGCACCGTGTACTCGGGAACGGAGATCGAGACTGGCGAGCCCGTCGCCGTCAAGGTCCTCGCGCCTCGGCGCACAAAACTCGACTGGATCCACGCTTCCAACGAGGGCCAGCTTTTGACCGAGCTGATGGCCGACCGCGGCGCGGCCGAAGCGGCGGGAGTGGTTGTACCCATCGCTGTGGAGCAAGCTCCCGACACCTACAGGCGGGCAGGAATGGTTGCCCAGGTCATGCCGCTGTTCTCCTGTGGCGACCTGATGCAGTTCACCATCGATGCGGCGAAGGCTCCCGGGCCTGGCGCGATTTGCGAAGCGGATGCGAAAATTCTCATTCGCCGCCTGCTCACGGCAACGGCCTACCTTCACCGCCACGGGTGGGCCCACCAGGACATCAAGCTTGACAACATGTTCCTTGGCGACGACGGCGCTGTGCTTGGCGATTTGGGGCTCGTGCACCGTGCCGACACGGCAAGGATCCTCCGCCGCCCGCCAACACGCCGCAGCTCGTTCGTGAACTTCTACGGCCCGGAGCTGTACTCGACCGCGCCGTTCTGTCCCCGGGCGTTCGATGTGTGGGGCATCGGCGCCGTCTTGTACGCCATGCTCACCGCGACCGGGGTCACCGCGGCCATGGGCACGGTGACCCGCCACCGGAGCCTTGATGGGTTCAGCAGCGAGTGCCAGGCCTTCGTGGACAGCTGCTTGCGGTACGACGCGGCGGAGCGCGCCAGCGTTGCGGACCTGCTCGCCCACGCCTGGCTGGCCGACGAGGATGCCGACGACAGCGACGACGACGGCCGCGATGACGACGGCGGTGTGGTTGACGGCGGCCTCGACACCGTGGCCAGCCGCGGAAGCTCCGGCAGCAGCAGCGGCAGTGGCGGCAGCAGCCACGGGGGACCCCACCAGGCCCCGACGGGCTCCCCGGCTGGAGAGGGAAGGGCGCTCTCCGGAGCGGGCGGTGCGGAGGGCTCGGAGCCTCTCGCGGGCGTCTTGATCCCGCAGGAGAGCGACGGCTCGTCGTCCTCATCGAGCGCCGAGACCGGAGAAGGCGGCTTCGGCGCGACCTCCCTCGCCGCCCAGGCAGGGCACTTCACTGCCCACATCACCGCCCCTCACGTACCTGCGAAGCTTTGCAACAACTTCGGCCAGGCTCAGTGAGCCCAGCCCGACTCCTCCGACTACCGACCCAGGTGACCCTTGCCGCCGAGCGACCGGCGAGAGTGCTGCCCATGATAGATCGTCAGGACCCTTAGACTCATCATCTTCACTGAGGGCTGCCCGGTCTTGGCACCCCTTGTCTCTTACTGCTGGAATTCCATGAAAAGCTCCCGCTTCCGTCGGTCCCAGCCCGACCTGTCAGTTCAAGATGTTAACTTGTGTGTCATCAAGCGCTTGCCGGCATTGCCGGAAAACGCGATATTGTTCAATGCCCACAGGAGCTCCACGCGCGGCGAGCAAAGCTCACAGATCATGCACTCTGACTTTCCGCCCCCCAGCGACCATGGTGAGCGCCCATCGCCCTGCTCATCCTTCGCCTGCAAGCGCGCCTTGTGTTTGGCCGACGGGCTCGCCTCTGGGAAGCACTGCGAGGAGCGGCTCCTGTCATTTTCGCAGTCGGGCGGCCCCAGGAAGACGCACAGCATCATGGACCTTGCGCCGCACATGAACAAGGCAGTTCGGGTCAAGTGCTCCGGGGGAAGGGAATGTGAGCCGCGCCCGGGCCGAGCGCGCGCGGGGACTCGGCGGACCTGAGCCCGGCCTGGACGACAGCCGCCCCACCCCGCCGCCGCCCCTGAGTTGACCGCTACGCCGCCCGTTTGCGCCCATCCCGACCAAACCACAGTTCGTGGGACGCTGAAGGGGTTCGACCAGCTGATGAACCTCGTGCTGGACGACACCGTCGAGTTCATGAGGGGTGAGGAGCCCTGCTCGCAGCCGCCGGAGCACCATGCCTCGCCAGAGCGCGGCGGCACGTCCGCGCCCTGCCTCATGATGTGTGCCGCTGCTCTTTCGCCTTGCCGCAGACCCGGCGGACCCCGCTTGCACCACGGAGACGGAGCGCAGGCTTGGCATCATGGTGTGCCGCGGTCCCTCAATCATGGCTGTTGCGCCGGATCACGGGTACGTCGAGACGGAGAACCCGTTCGAGGACGCGGAGGAGGGCGCCGACGAGGCCGCCGCTGAGGCGTGATTGAGTGCGCGCCGCCCCGCCGTTCGCTCCGTGTTTTGCCCCTGTTTGCGCCATGCCCGCTCGCTAGCCGGCACTCGAGTCACTCTGGCTTCTTGGGCGCGGCGCGGCGTGCCTTCTTTGCGGCCTTCCTGGCTGCGAGCTCGCGCCTGCGCTGGCGGCCCTCGTAGCGCTCCTTGTCCATGGCCTTGGACACGGCGCGGCGCTTGGGGACCGCGGCGCGGCGGCGCCCCGACGGCTTGGCGAGGGTGAGCATCCAAGGCGGGACCTCGGCCCCCGAGAGCTTGGCGACGTTGGCGATGGGGCGGAGGAGGGGGAAGTCTGCCTCGGTGAAGAGAGTGATGGCGGTGCCGGTGCGGCCCGCGCGGCCCGTGCGGCCGACGCGGTGCACGTACTCGCTGGTGGACGTGGGGATGTCGAAGTTGACCACCGTCCTGACGGCCCGGAAGTCGAGGCCGCGGGCCACCACCTCGGTGGCGAGCAGCATCCACACGTCCCCGGAGCGGAAGCGGCGGATGGCGTCCTCCCGCTCCGCCGGCGGCTTGCCCGCGTGCACCGCGGCGCAGCGCACCCCGTCCCCGCCGAGCTCGTGGCACGCGTCGTCGGCCCGCTCCTTGTCCTGGAAGAACACCAGCACGGGGGGCTCGAACCCCTCCCTCGCCATCTGCCTGAGCTCCAGCAGCTTGCCCTCCTCCCGCCCCACGAAGACGAGGCGCTGGCGCACGCCCGCGGCGGCGGCCATGGGCTTGCCGACCGTGACGGTGACGGCGTCGCGGAGGACGGTGGCGGCGGCCTCCTCCACCCCGGCGTGCACCGTGGCGCTGAACATGGCCCGCTGGGCCGAGGCGGGGCAGGCGGAGAGCACGGCATCGACGGCGGCGAGGCCCGACGCGTCGCCGCGGCGGAGCAGCCTGTCTGCCTCGTCAAGGACCAGGCAGCAGCAGTGGGGCAGGGCCGGGGCCGGGGCCGACGCGGAGGCCGACGCCGCCGAGGCAACGAGCCACGCGAGGCGCTGGGGCGTGGTGACGAGGACGTCGACGCTCGGGACGGCCTGCCTGGAGAGACGCTTCGGCGCCTTGGCCTTGCGCCCGTCGGGAGCGCCGCCCTTGGCGCCCACGACCGCCCCGTCCTCGTCCTCGGCGTCGGCGTCGTCCTCGTCGGCGTCATCGTCCCCGGCAGGGGGGTCGTCGGCGGCCGACGCAGCCTTCGCCGCACCGTACGCCCCGAACGCCGCCCCCCTCGACAGCTCCGCCACGCGGATGCCGGTGCCCATCGCGAACTTGCGCCCCTCCCGTGCGATCTGCTGGACCAGCTCGCGCGTGGGAGCAAGGATCACCGCCCTGGGGCCGTCGGCGCTCCGGCCCCGCAGCCTGGTCAGGATCGGGAGCAGGAACGCCGCCGTCTTGCCGCTGCCGGTGGGCGCCGACGCGAGCACGTCGCGGCCGTCGAGCATCGCTGGGATCGCCTGCATCTGCACCGCGGTCGGCTCCTTGTACGCGCTGGACTCCACCGCCGCCGCCAGTCGCAGCCACACGCGCCCAGCGCTCGCGTCGCCGTCACCGTACGGCTTGCTGCGCATGGCCGCCTCGCCGATCTCCTCAAACGTCGCCGCAGGGCGGGGGGGGTGGCTGCCCTTGACACGGATGCCAAGCGCGTCACGGAGCTCCGTGGCTTCGGCATCTGCGGCCGCGACCGCGGCGGCGGCCTCGTCCATATCCCTGTCGGCATCCTGCCTTGCCGAATCGTCGCCCACTCCCGCCGTTGCCGCGAAAAGGGATAGCCGAGACGAAGCAGAGCCTGAAGCACCGGACTCCTCGCCCGCGTGCGCCTCCTCCTCGGCGTCCCTGGCGCGCTTCTGGGACCGAGACGCAGACTCTGGGCGCGGGCGCTTGCCCGGGCGGGCCGCCGGAGCGTCCGCCTTGGCGGACGGCAGCTGCGCCTCCGCGAAGAAATCGAGCCCCGCAGGACCGGCACCATCCATGGCGCCGGAGGAACCTGCGATGTGGTTCGCCAGGACGCACGGGTTTGTGGTTCCGGCAGCGCAGGGGCGTTCAGCAGTCGCGTCCCGCTGGGCTTGGCCAAGGCGGCGCTGCGCTCACCCGCACGCCCCGCTCCGGGCATGTGCTTGGCGAACCGCTTTCGGTCGACCTTCAGGCCCGTCTTGAGCACGTTGAACGCATGACCGGACATGGCCGCGAGTGCCCCGACGACGGCGCGCATCCGGCGAGCTCGTAGAGCCGCCCTTCGCACGGCAGCGGCGCACGCTGCGCGCTGCATGGCTCCGACGCGGGATGGGCAGGACAATCAGAGGCGACGTGGGCCGGATGCCGCGCAGGTTTGTCACGTGGGGCGCTCGCCTGGATGCCGTGAGCGACCTTGATGCCGCCGCGGTGATGGCCCGACTCAGAGGCACACAATCGAACGTAAAGTGGGGCCCGCGCCGGCTCCGGGGGGCGAGGGCAGGGGGGGGGAAGGAGGGCTGGGCCGTCGGGGGTGGGCGAGGCGGCCTCTTGTCGCC
>Ga0136560_1000124_pt1 | contig 31777 bp, 24 predicted proteins | sample AntRauMeHopE1497_FD_104925 | JGI IMG/M metagenome (GOLD analysis project Ga0136560, IMG submission 104925) | Saline lake microbial communities from Rauer Islands, Antarctica - Metagenome Hop E1 #497 | ecosystem: Environmental > Aquatic > Non-marine Saline and Alkaline > Saline | place... | reverse complement strand
GACCGTCAAAAATTGTCTGCGGGGGAATTTAAGTCAAAAATCCAAAAATCAAATTTTGAGCACACTCTTAAAAAGAGCTTTGCTTTGTAGTTGGTAAAAATTAATTTTTTTAATTTTTAAAATATTGATTTACAGTCGTTTGAAAAATTACCTATTCTGAATTTTTTAACTTTTTCGCTCTTTTCCTCTTTAGCTTGAGTTTTCGGAGCAAACTCAGTTTTTAGTATTAAACTAGAGGTTGTAGGTAGTCCCCTCCTTACCATCCTTGAGCTGAATCCCCAAAGCGGCCATCTGGTCCCTGATTTTATCAGAGGTGGCAAAGTCCTTATTTTCCCGTGCTTCCATTCTTAATTTAATCAACAGTTCTACCACACCACCAAGTTTTTCGGTATCGGCCGCGGAACTTTTTTTGTTTTCCAGACCTAATACATCAAACACAAAATTATGTATGGTTTCCTTGAGGACTTCTTTGTCGGATTCGCTTATGGATTCCTTGCCTTCCTTTATAAGATTGATGTGCCTTACGGCATCAAATAATTTTGCAATGAGGATAGGCGTGTTAAAATCGTCGTTCATGGCGTCATAGCAGGACTGTTTCCAAGAAACAACATCAAAATCCGTCAGTTTTCCCGTAGTTAAATGATGCAGCGTGTTGATAGCCTCCATTAACTTGTTGAACCCTTTTTCCGAGGCCAATAGTGCCTCGTTGCTGATATCCAAGATACTGGTATAATGGGCTTGCATCATAAAGAAACGCACCATGGAAGGCGAAAAGGCCTTACTTAGAATTTTGTTGTTTCCGGAAAAAATTTCTCCGGGTAGTATACTATTTCCGGTAGATTTTGCCATTTTTTTTCCATTGAGCGTAAGCATATTTGTGTGCAGCCAATACTGCACGGGCGATTTTCCGTTACAGGCTTCCGCTTGGGCGATTTCACATTCGTGGTGTGGAAATTTTAAATCCATCCCGCCACCGTGTATATCAAAAGTTTCGCCAAGGTACTTTGTGCTCATCGCCGTACATTCCAAGTGCCACCCGGGAAAGCCATCTCCCCAAGGGGAAGGCCATCTCATAATATGTTGTGGTTCGGCTTTTTTCCAAAGGGCAAAATCTTGTGGGCTTCGCTTGTCGTCCTGGGCGGTAAGTTCGCGGGTATTTGCGATCATATCCTCTAGTTTACGACCGCTGAGTTTTCCGTAATCGTTGGTTTCGTTGAATTTTGCGACATCAAAATATACCGATCCGTTGATTTCATAGGCATAGCCTTTTTCTATGATAACCTTTATTATTTCGATCTGTTCAATAATATGACCTGTAGCCGTCGGTTCTATGCTAGGCGGTAGAAAATTGAATTTTTCAAGGATATTGTGAAAATCCACCGTGTAGCGTTGCACCACTTCCATGGGTTCCAATTGTTCCAAACGTGCCTTTTTGGCAATTTTGTCCTCTCCATCTTCCGCGTCGTCCACTAAATGCCCTGCATCGGTAATATTTCGTACATAGCGTACCTTGTATCCCAAATGTTTAAAGTATCTGAAAATCATGTCGAAGGACATGAAGGTACGGCAGTTCCCAAGATGAACATTGCTATATACGGTAGGGCCGCAGACGTACATACCTATATAACCCAGGTTCAAAGGAGTAAAGACTTCTTTTTTTCCGGTGAGCGAGTTATGTACTTTAAGTGTCTGCTTTTCGTATAGTTGCATCTGTTCGGAAATAATTAGAACCTGGTCTCTAAGTTGATAAAGTTCAAAAATTCCTTACGGACGGCAGTGTCCTTGAATTTCCCTCCATATTCCGCTGTAACGGTACTACTATCTATATCCCGGATGCCTCTAGAGTTTACGCATAAGTGTTTGGCATCAATCACGCACGCTACATCTTCTGTCCCCAAGACTTTCTGTAACTCTCTAACAATCTGTATGTTAAGTCTTTCCTGAACTTGGGGTCTTTTTGCGAAATAATCCACAATACGGTTCATTTTGGAAAGTCCTACGACCGTTCCGTTGGAAATATAGGCAATGTGGGCCCTGCCAACTATGGGAAGCAAATGGTGTTCGCACGTAGAATAGAGCGTAATGTTTTTTTCCACCAACATTTCTCCGTATTTGTACTTGTTGTCAAATGTGGAGGATTTAGGTATTCTATCGGGATGGAGTCCGCCAAAAATCTCTTTAACGAACATTTTCGCAACACGGTTGGGTGTTCCTTTTAAACTATCGTCATCAAGGTCCAATCCTAATGTGAGCATTATTTCCCTAACGTTGGCATTAATGCGTTCTATCTTTTCGTTATCGCTAAGGACAAAAGCGTCTTTGCGAAGCGGTGTTTCCTCTGATGAAGAAATATGGTCGTCTCCAACCTGCTCAAAATGGTCTTCCAATGTACTTTCGGTTTTCATTTAAAAAAACTTTTACAGGGCGCAAAGATATACATTATATGCCACTTTTTGCCATTGGGCCGGGTTTGCGCAACATAAAATACTGTTAAGCAAAAGGGAGTTATCCGGTACAGTTCCAAATTGCATCTCCACTAGTGTCACGTCAAGCCAAACTTGTCGCATAATCTGAGTATTTTTTGCCTAGGGCTGTCACACGCCCAAAATTTCGGGAGTGATCGCCTTACACGTCATCTATACTGTAACGTAACACTGGGTACACAAATGTCACACTGATCTTATCCGCACGCTTACGGCGGGTAAACTGGACAATTTGATAAAATTTCTATCCCGGGTCTCGGCTAAACATTTAGTTGGTAGGGAAAGGCTTTCGAGCTACCGGTAGACGAACAGAGGTTTTTTGGTACACGATAGAAAAAGGAGGGCTATTGTTGTATTTCATCGATAAAGTGTCAAAAAAATCGGTGTAAAATACTAAAAAGACCTTATTCCAGTTATTATAAACGTTGTAGTATACTAAATAGCCCTTAATTTATGCGAACACTACGTATCCTGTGTTATTGTTCATTCCTGTACATAGCGAATATGCAAGCCCAGAATTCTCCGGACTGTAGAACGGCCATACCCGTTTGCGCGGACCAACCTATTATGGGTTTGGCGGATGGCGGCGGTGACATTGAAGATTTTGATCCTTCGGTAATTACCCAAACCGGTTGCTTGGAAAAGGGTAGTGTGAGCTCCGCCAATATTGAAAATAATACGTCTTGGTACGTTTTTAGGGCGGGAACTGGCGGACAGGTAGGTTTTGATATTGAGGCCATGCCGACCAACGGTGGAACGGGTACCCCTACTGCCGAATGGGATTTTGCCGTTTATGGGCCTTATGACCAAGACAGCGGACAAAACTTTTGTACGATTATGGGCGATGGCACTTCAGAGCCCATACGCTGCAATTACGAAGTAAACAATACTGCTTTTACAGGCATAGGAGTGAATCCGGAAAACGGACAAGAGGGTGCACCTTTTTTAATAGGGAGTCAGAATACATACGATGAATGGTTAGATGTTCAGCCAGGAGAACTCTACTTCATTTTAATTAATAATTTCAACACTAATTTTGACGGTGACCCTGAACCTTACATGCTTACGTTTACCGGAAGCTCCGTACAGGCCGACCAAAATACGGCTTTGGATTGTACGCTTAGGGATGAATTTTTGGGCTTGGATGTTATTGCATGTGAAGGTGATCCTGATATTGTGCTAAGTGCCTTGCGTTCGCCCGCAGGTCCAGATATAGTAAATGTTATTTGGTCTGTGGATTATGAGGATGGTACTATTAATCAACAATTGGCGTCTGGACCCACTGAAACTGAATTGGTGGTTTCGAGTCCAAATTCTGGTCGATATTTTGTAAATATAGAAACTAGTTTTGGTACGATTACCGATGATGTTTTGATTACCTATTTTGGTATTCCCGTTTTGGACCCTGCCAATCCGGTCACAACTTTGGATACGAACCTATCAATTGATCCAGATCAAAATAATGTAGAATTCAATGTCCTAGGCGATGGCGACTATGAATTTGCCATCAATGGTGGCGAATTTCAGGACAGTCCTATTTTTATGAATGTTCCACCCGGACTCAACACGGTGATCATCAACGATAAAAATGGCTGTGGTATAACCGAACCCATTGAGTTTTTGGTAGTAGCTTATCCAAAATTTTTCACCCCTAACGGCGATGGTATAAACGATGATTGGAATATTAAGGGAATAGAGACCTTGCAAGAACCCGTGGTATTTATATTTGACCGTTATGGTAAATTATTGCAACAACTGGGTGTGATGGATACTTGGGACGGCACCTATAACGGTAGTGAAATGCCATCTACCGATTATTGGTTCAGGTTTGAGTATGCGGAAAATGCCAACACAGGCCCCATCGTGGCCAAGACAAGAAAAACACACTTTACCTTAAAGCGATAAAAAAGGGTAAAGTTGAGTTTACTCCGAAAACTCAAGTCAAAGAGTTAAAAGTCAAAAATTTCAGATGAGGATATTTTCCAAAATACTGTAAGTCAATATTTTAAAAATTTAAAAAATTCAATTTTCATCAGTAACGCACCAATGCTCCTTTTTCGGAGTGGACTCAAAGTTCAACGATTATTGTGCAAAATCGTTATATATCGCTAATTGACAATCCCATCATGACTGTTTATTTTTTTGCTTTTCAATCAATTTGACTAAAACAAACTACAAGTTCGACCTGATAGATTAAGTTACAGATATGTTAAAGCCGCCCCGATGCCCCGGAGAGGGGGCTAGGGGGGAGAGGACTGGCAATCCGACTTGGAAAATCTCTTAAAAATTTATGGTATAGCTTAAGGTTGCGTTGGTGCGTATGCGATTGATAGTGGCCGGAGTAATTAAACCTGTATCCAGTAATTGCTCGTTTACATCCTGCTCTATTCTATTAAGTGCAAAATCTAACCGGCTGCCACCAAAGTTATAGCCTATACCGCCAGAAATACCGTTCAGGTCGCCAATGGTGTCCGCATTTGCATACGGACTCTGTTCATAGCGGTAGCCGGCTCTTAGGCTTACCCTGGAAATACGGTATTCCCCTCCCACCCTAATGGTAGAAACCACGCCAAGTTCGTTCGCGATTTGGTTGTTTACCGTTTGAAAACTTGGATCATTTTGGGGACGCAGCTCGGCAGTGGAAAAATCCTGATAGCCATAATCCAAACTTAAAAGTCCGTTTTTCCCAAAAATAATGGCCATACTTCCCGTTAATCTGCCGGGGGTTTTAATGGTGTATCGTTCAAAAAGGTTGATAATATTAAAATCGATAAAGTCAATGTCCTCATCTGCCAAATCGGAATTGATGCGTTGAGAGAAATCATCGTTAAGCCTATACCATGTTGGAGATTGGTAACTCGCTCCCAAACGTACAAATTCGTTGAGTTTTGCGATGGCGCCCAAGCTAAAGGAAAATCCGTTCCCTTGTGTGCTTAATAAATTGTCAAAGGTGGTGCGTTGTATCTCGGAATCCGCATCATAGCCGGTTTCCGTTAGTTGGTCTAGGCGCTCGTTGAACACACTATGGAAATTCAGGGAAGCCCCTAGGTATATTTTATCTTTGTAGTCCGTGGCCATATTGGCCGTAAACTTGGAATTATAGCCTATACTATTCCTTCTGAATTGTTGGTCTACATTGGTGTAGGATGCATTACTTACATATTGGCTGGTGGCGTCATCACCATCTATGGGATCCAAAACTCCTCCGCAATATCCTAGGAACGCCTGCTGGTCACCAAACCCTTGATTCGCACCTATATCTAAATATCCGTTTTCTATTAATTCTCCGTCTTGCAATAAGATGTTCCCCAACGGTACACCTTGCGCAAAATTGAGAAAATAGGAGTCGACCCCTTGGTTACTCCTTCCTGCGACAAAATAATTATTTTCAAAATTATTGACCAGTTCGTAGTTAAAGCCAAGTGAAAACTTCTTCCAATCGGAATTTGGATTGGTACTCTTAAAGACAAAGACCCCGCCCACTTGGTTTAAGTTGCTGTCATTTGTATTGGTGTTGGCGCGTGTTCCAAAATAATCGGCATTGTTCTCCGTGGAATAATACGTGCCGGAAAAAGTAATAAGGGTGTTGTTGAAAACAGCTGATCCTGCCGGGTTTATGTTCAGGGAAGAGAGATCTCCTCCAAGAGCCCCAAAAGCACCGCCCATACTTTGAAAACGTGCGGTTCCCTGTAGGTTTTCTGTTCCGTATCTTAATACGTCATTAATATTTTGAGCGCTTACAAGAGTACATAGAAATAGTAAGGGGAGGGTAAAATACCTTTTCATGTGTTATTTTTTATATTTTCAACTTTCACTTGCCACCTTTTACGATTAAAAAAACCACTATACTTTGTGTGTAATGATTTTTCTAATCATGTCGGGTTTCCTTGTGATGTCCTATTTGGAAAATTAAGAACCTAAATTTGATTAATTACGTCTTCCGCCACCGGAACGGGTTCCTGAAGATCTTGAGCCGCCACCGCCAGAGCTTCTCATGCTTCCACTGCTTCGGGAGCTACCACCAGAGCTTCTGTAACTTCCGCTACTTCTGCTGCTGCTTCCAGAACTTCTATAGCCACTACTTCTAGGGCTGCTGCTGCGTCCGGTACTGTAACTTCTTCCACTTCTGGAGCTACTGTTGTTTCTGCGGTAAGCAGAGGTTCTAGGTGTAGTTGCCCTTGAGGATGACCCCGATCTATAGGTTCCGGACCTGGAACTATTGTAGGCTGAATTACTTCTTGAGGAACTGTAGCTTCTCGGTGTTGCCCTAGTACTTCTAGTAGTTCTGTAGGCACGGTTCTGATCCACCCCCACCGTTCTCCGGTTCGCCATGTTATTGCTGTAAGACCTGGACGTACCCGTGCTTCTGTAGTTTCTTGAGGAAGCCGAATTGTTGCTTCGCGCCGTGCTGCTTCTATTATTGGTAGTGCCTACGGCATTGCTTCTGTATCTGGATGTTGTTCCTCTGGTATTTACATTGGATCTTCCTCTTGTGGCGGTACCCAAGTTGTTATTGGCCACGTTATTTCTGCCGTAATAGCCCCTTCTGGAAGCGTTAACGGCGTATCGCCTGTTATTAAAGCCGAAGTTATTGTAGCCCCAGCCACCGCCCCAGCCCCAATTGTTAAAGCCAAAACCACCGCCCCAACCAAGACCACCGCCCCAACCGAAGCCTCCGCCCCAACCAAAACCACCGCCCCAGCCAAGACCACCGCCCCAGCCCCAAGGATTGCCCCAGCCAAAATTGTTGAAACCAAAGCCACGGTTAAAGCCAAAGCCACGGTTAAAGCCAAAACCACCGAATCCAAAACCTGGACCAAAGCCGCCGCCCCATAAAAATGGGTCATTGAAGCCCCAACCAAAATTATTGAAACCATTATCATAAAAATTAATATTTACGTTACTGGCGTTGTCGCCCCAACCTCCAAAACCTTGGTAGTCGTTGGAATTATTGTAATAATCCGTTAATTCCTCTTGATTTATCGGTTGGTTCGTTGGATTGCTGGCATAAGAATCTACATCGGTAAAAATTTCATTATCCAATATTTCATCAATTTGATTTGCCTTATTGCCAAAGTAGTCGGAATAGGTGTTGGATTCCGCTTGTGCCCTATTTTGTTGACGAGGCTGTTCCGGTCTGCGCTCCACGGTTCGTGGTGCAACATCCGAATATATGCCATCATTGTCATAAAAAGATGCCGCCTGGTAGGAGGCACAAGAAGTACTTACTACGGCTATAACGAAAAGAAATCCAAAGTTGCGGAGTTTATTAAGGGGTAGTGAATGTATCATGGTGCTAAATTTTATTGTTGAACATATTAAAAATAACTAGTTTTACTGAATTATTTCGTTAATAAAATACAAATTTTGTGCCAAACTATTTATAATGAGCAAAAAATTAACCAAGAGAAGTGAGGATTATTCCAAATGGTACAATGAACTTGTAGTAAAGGCCGATTTGGCGGAAAACTCTGGTGTACGCGGTTGTATGGTCATAAAGCCGTACGGTTTTGCCATTTGGGAAAAGATGCAGGCAGAACTGGATAAAATGTTTAAGGAGACAGGACATGAAAACGCCTACTTTCCCCTTTTCATTCCCAAATCTTATTTTACCAAGGAGGCCAGCCATGTAGAGGGCTTTGCAAAAGAATGCGCTGTAGTTACCCATTACCGACTCAAAAATGCGGAGGATGGCAGCGGAATCATCGTTGATCCCGATGCTAAATTAGAGGAGGAACTTATTGTGCGCCCAACCTCCGAGACCATTATTTGGGACACCTATAGAAAATGGATACAGTCCTATCGTGACCTTCCTTTGTTAATAAACCAATGGGCGAATGTAGTGCGTTGGGAAATGCGTACCCGTTTGTTCTTAAGGACATCGGAGTTTTTGTGGCAAGAGGGACATACGGCACATGCGACGGAGCAGGATGCCATTGATGAGGCGGAACTAATGATGAACGTCTATGCCGTTTTTGCCGAAAACCACATGGCCATGCCAGTAATAAAAGGAGTGAAGACAGCTAGCGAACGTTTTGCGGGTGCTCTGGAAACTTATTGTATAGAGGCACTTATGCAGGACGGGAAAGCTTTACAAGCAGGAACTTCACATTTCCTAGGCCAGAACTTTGCCAAGGCCTTTGATGTGAAATTCGCTACAAAGGAGGGGGACAAAGAATATGTATGGGCTACCTCTTGGGGCGTTTCCACAAGGCTTATGGGGGCTTTGGTTATGACACATAGTGATGATAATGGTCTGGTGCTCCCCCCGAAATTGGCGCCTATCCAGGTGGTAATTGTACCTATTTATAAAGGTTTGGAGCAGTTGGAGGTTATATCGGAAAGAGTGAAGCCTTTGGTGACGGAATTAAGGGCGAAAGGAATATCCGTTAAATATGATGATAGGGATACCCATAAGCCAGGCTTTAAATTTAATGCTTATGAGCTTAAGGGAGTTCCTGTAAGACTGGCCATAGGGCAACGCGATATGGAGAATGGCACCTACGAGGTGGCAAGAAGGGATACATTGGAGAAAACCACCGTCCCCATGGACGAGGTGGTTTCCAGAATAGCGTTTCTTTTGGACGATATTCAAAAAAATATATATCGGAAGGCTTTGGACTATAGGGAGGAGCATATAACTTTGGTAGACTCCTACGAGGATTTCAAGAAAATATTGGAGGAAAAAGGTGGCTTTATTTCGGCGCACTGGGATGGTACAACCGAGACCGAAGATCAGATAAAGGAAGAGACAAAGGCAACCATAAGGTGCATTCCCATTGATGCAAAGGAGGAAGTTGGCAGATGTATGATAAGTGGCAAACCATCTCAAAAAAGAGTGTTGTTCGCCAAGGCATATTAAAAGATCGTAAAAATTAATAACAGGGTGTTGCGATAGTAAAAAATAATTGTATTTTTGCATCCGCAATTACGCAACGTAAAGGCCCGTTCGTCTAGGGGTTAGGACGCCAGGTTTTCATCCTGGTAACAGGGGTTCGATTCCCCTACGGGCTACAAGGTTTAATGAAAGGTTAACGGTTGATCGTAAAGACTTGTGCTCGTCAACAAGTTTTTACATTAGGTTCTTAATTATTTATTGGCCCGTTCGTCTAGGGGTTAGGACGCCAGGTTTTCATCCTGGTAACAGGGGTTCGATTCCCCTACGGGCTACTTAAGATAATGGGTGTTTAAATCCATAAAAACATAATTTAGTTAGAAAATGGCAAATCACAAGTCGGCATTAAAGAGAATTAGAAGAAACGAAGCGGTACGTTTACGTAACAGATATCAGCACAAAACTACGCGTAACGCCATAAAGAAATTGCGTGGCGAAGAAAGCAAGAAAGATGCGGAGGCTCTTTTGCCAAGTGTTGTTAGTATGGTAGACCGTTTGGCAAAACGTAACATCATACACGCCAATAAGGCGGCAAACATTAAGAGTAAATTAGCGAAGCACGTAGCAGCGCTTTAAACCGTCTTTTAATAAGGAATTTAAGTCTTCTAATGTATTTGGAAGGCTTTTTTTGTTGCTAGAATTTAAGCTTTCAACTGATATAAAGACTGGTACGGTGCAGCTATGCACGGTCTTCGGCTTGGTGTCATTACTACTTGTATTGGGTCAGGCAGCCTGATATCATTATCCCGTAAGCCAACATAAAAGCGTTTTCTTTTATGGGTTGAAGCGATTTCCCTATCTGCTCATGTGGAGTCCGCCCTAAAAAGTTGCTTTGGTAAGCAATTGAACGGAATAGTACTTTTACAAACCTTTAAATTGTTGGCTCAGGTCGGTTTTAAAAATAGCCCGAACTGCCATTTTTCACGTTCCAACTCCTTAAACTTTATGCTTGAATTTGTGTAGTAGCTTCCCTCTCTATTCTCCTAAAGATAAATTTTTTCCTTTAGTGTAGGACATTTACTCTTAATTTTTCGATATACGGTAAAAAAAATCCCGATTTTGAATCAAAATCGGGATGTAATGGAATGTGTAAAAGAATTATTGATTCATTGTCATCAAGAACTCCTCATTGTTCTTGGTCTGTTTAAAGCGTTGTTCTATAAATTCCATGGCTTCAACAGGGTTCATGTCCGCCAAGTATTTGCGCATGATCCACATGCGCTGTAAGGTACTTTCATCTAGCAACATATCGTCACGTCTGGTGCTGGACGAGGTAAGGTCAATGGCAGGGAAAATTCTCCTGTTCGCAATTTTTCTGTCCAACAGAAGTTCCATGTTTCCTGTTCCCTTGAATTCCTCAAAGATAACTTCGTCCATCTTGGAACCTGTTTCGGTAAGTGCGGTGGCAATGATGGATAAGGATCCACCATTTTCAATATTCCGCGCCGCGCCGAAGAACCTTTTGGGTTTATGAAGCGCATTGGCATCCACACCGCCACTCAATACCTTTCCCGAGGCCGGTTGCACGGTGTTGTATGCCCTTGCGAGCCTGGTAATGGAATCCAAGAGAATTACTACATCATGGCCACATTCTACCAAACGTTTTGCCTTTTCCAAAACAATGTTCGCCACCCTTACATGTTCAGACGGTTCCTTGTCAAAAGTAGAGGCAACAACTTCCCCTCTTACGTTACGCTGCATATCCGTAACTTCCTCTGGCCGCTCATCTATAAGGAGTATAATTTGATACACTTCCGGATGGTTTGCCGCAATTCCGTTGGCAATATCCTTTAAAAGCATCGTTTTACCCGACTTGGGTTGGGATACGATCATGCCCCGTTGTCCTTTCCCAATAGGGGCAAAGAGGTCTATGATACGTGTGGATATGGTACTTTGTCTTTCCGCTAGATTAAATTTTTCTTGAGGGAAAAGCGGTGTAAGGTGCTCAAAAGAAACCCTATCCCTAACAATCTGGGGATCAATACCATTAATCTTGTTTACCTTAATGAGCGGAAAATATTTTTCGCCCTCTTTTGGGGGTCTTACGTTTCCTAAAACGGTATCTCCCGTTTTTAAACCGAACAAACGAATTTGTGACTGGGAAACATAGATGTCATCCGGAGAGGATAAATAGTTGTAGTCGGAACTTCTAAGGAAACCATATCCGTCCTGCATAATATCCAAGACTCCTTCGCTGGCTATAATGCTGTCAAATTCGTATTCAGGTTCTTTGTACCTGTTTTTCAAGTCCTTGTCAAAATTGCTTTTGTCATGGACAACCCTCGGATTCGGCTTTTTGTTTTGCGTGTTTTTTGGACTTTTGGGCTGCGCCGTATTTTTTTGATTGTCGCTTTTGTTTTCTGTAGCGGCATTGTTATCTGCCCTGGGTCTTGGTCTTGGCTTTCTGGTTTCCTGTGGTTCCTTGGTCTCCGCTTCTTTTTTTTGCGCTTCCTCGTTGGGTTTGGGGCTGGCATCGGATGGTTGCTCCTTTTGTTCCGGTGCGGATTCTTCCCGGACCTCTTTTTTCGCTATTCTGGCCCTTGGTTTAGGTTTTGGCCTGTCTTCCGTTTTTTGCGGGATAACTGCAGCAGCTGCTTTGGGGTTGCTTGCTTGAAGGTCTAAAATTTGATAGACCAAATCCAATTTTTTTTGGGTCTTGAATTTTGGGACGTTAAGTCCTTTGGCTATTTCCTGAAGTTCAGGTAGCTTTTTTGATTTTAAATCTGAAATCTCAAACATTAAATGTAGAATAAATTATACGTGATTTGTACTATAAGAAGTGTGTTGTATATGTGGATGTGCGTATGGGAAAGATTGTCCCTTGGTGAGTGTCATAAATAATAACGTAGCAATAATACAATTTTTTTTCAATAATAGGGCGATAATTTTTAAAAAGACCTGTATTTTTGTGGTTTAAGGGAACAAAAACAACATGATTCAAAGAATACAGACTCTTTATTTGGTTTTGGTGGCGTTAATAGCCGGTATTCTTCCTTTCTTTGTAAACCTGTGGTCAGATGCAAATGGTGGGGAGATCTATGCCCAAAACGAAGTGTTTGTTTCCCTTGTTTTTTATATTTCAGGAGCCTTGGCCCTATGGGCTGTATTCCTTTTTAAGAAAAGAAAGAACCAGTTTGTGATCAACAGGCTGAATATGATATTAAATCTTTTTTTACTGGGATTTTTCGTTTACCGATCGCTAAATTTATCCGGAGAGGCCTCGGTCTCGGAGAAGGGTATTGGGATGCTCATTCCTGTATTTTCTATCGTTTTTTTAGTCCTTGCCAATAGGGCTGTCAAGAAGGATGAAGATCTTGTAAAATCTGTAGATCGTCTGCGTTGAACCTAACATCTTAGTAGTATTAGTGCGTTAAACCCGGGGTAGTTCCCGGGTTTTGTGCTATTCTGAGGTTTTTCTCATGTGCTTGGGGCCGTACCAAAGCCAAAAACCGGTAACGGTAAACACCATCAGGGCAAGGCTCATGGTGGTGCTGTAAAAGAGTTTTATGTAGCCTCCGGTGTTCAAATAATCATCTAGTAACGAAGCGTCATGGATGTTTTCAATAAAATCTGCACGTCTCCGGTCTACCTGCAAAAGAGCTCCGGTCGCACCATCGATCTGTACGCCATAATAATCATCATAAATGAACTTGGCAACCCCTTGGTGCTCACGCACATCAATACGGTCCAGTTCAGGGTGCAATGGGGAAGGCACAGCGCTTTTCAAATACATTTCTGCCTTTGTTTGCAGCTCGCTCAACGGCAGCCATTCCTTTAATTCGGTAGAAGACCCTTTATAGGTTTTTGAGCCCAAAAGGTCTCCTGAATTCTTTTTCCAACCAAGCATGAGTCCCGTAACGGCAACGACAAAGAAAAATACGAAAAGCGCCGCGCCCGTTATCCTGTGTACTTTTCTGAAAACACGAAGCGTTTTTGCCTGTTTTTTTCTACTATGCTGTTTATCCATCAAAAAAAATATCAAATTTTATAGGTTACCTATTTTCCCATTTTTGTTAGGAAAACCCGTTTAAAATGGGAAAAATAAATGGAACTCCGTATCTTTTTAAGCTTGTCTTAACGTTTCCCCAGTTCTATTACGTCTAGGTTTTTTATTTCAGGGCCATCAATTTCAAAACGGAGCATGGTACGTACGATATGGAAACCATGTTTTCCGCATGCACCGGGATTCATATGCAGTGTGCCATGCTTTTTGTCCATCATTACTTTCAGGATATGGGAATGGCCGCAGATAAAAAGCTTGGGAGGATTCTGCTGTATTTCAGGTCGGGTTCGGGAGTTGTATTTAGGGGGGTATCCGCCAATATGGGTTATCCACACATCAACACCTTCGCACATAAACCTATTGTTTAGCGGGAATTCTTTTTGGACAATGGCGTTGTCTATGTTCCCAAAAACCCCGCGCACGGGCTTTAGTTGCGATAAACGGTCCGTAACGGAAATAGCGCCTATATCTCCTGCATGCCATATTTCATCGGCTTGGGCGGCATATTTTAATATAACATCGTCCAAATGGGAATGGGTATCTGAAAGCAATAGGATTTTAGTCATTGTTGAAGTTCTAGGTTTTGGGATGTGAGGTTATGGTGGAGTCTTTTTTCAAAACCGTGCATTACCACGCGTACTATCTTTTATACTCCCTTAAGGCGTAACCGGCCGACCGGCAGGCTGGTCCATGATTTTCTTTTTTCGGCCCCGAAATTTCGGGGGATACCTCGTATGCTTGCATCGCGGTAGTTCATTATCTTTGCACTTTACAAAACTAAGTTATCTTTTGAGATATTTCATTCAATTTTCATACTTTGGTAAAGCCTATCACGGTTGGCAAAATCAACCCAACGCTATTACGGTACAGGAAATTTTGGAGCACGCACTTTCTGTGCTATTGCGAGAAAAAATTAGTGTAGTAGGGGCGGGGAGAACGGATGCGGGAGTGCATGCCCGTGAAATGTATGCCCACTTTGATTGTGGGGGAATTGATAATAAAATTGATTTTATTTATAGGTTGAATGCCTTTTTGCCCAGTGATATTGCCGTCCTGAATATCTTTGGAACGATGCAGGAGGCACACGCCAGGTTTGATGCCCTGGAGCGTTCCTATGAATATTGGATTTGCGATACTAAAAATCCTTTTCTGATGGATGCAGCGCATTATGTGAGACATGCGCTGGATATTCCCCTGATGAACAGGGCTGCCGAACTGCTGTTGGGTAAACAGGATTTTGAATGTTTCTCCAAATCCAAGACCGGGGTAAACAACTATTTTTGTTGTATTAAAAAGGCGGAATGGCAACGGCAGACGCATCATATCGTTTTTAAGATAACGGCCGACCGATTCCTAAGAAACATGGTTAGGGCCATTGTAGGAACCCTCTTGGACGTGGGCACGGGAAAGTCTACCTTGGCCACTGTTAAGGCCATCATAAAAAGTAGGGATCGTACAAGGGCCGGGATTTCAGTACCGGCAAAAGGTTTATATTTAACGGCTGTTAGCTACCCCAATACTATTTTCGAGAAATGAGCAAAGATTCAGGAAAAGCTTTTGATACGCGACTTTTTAAGCGTCTAATGGCACATACACGCCCTTACCGAGGCACCTTTTACGGTGTGGCTTTGGCCGCTATACTATTATCCGGATTTGCCGTTCTTACACCTATTATTTTAAAGCAGATTATTGATGATGCCGTTAAAGGGGCCGATGCCCAAAAGTTGCTTTACCTAACTATGGCCATGTTGTTGGTACTTCTAGGTCAAGTTATTAGTCAGTTAGGTTTTAATTACTACGCCAACTGGCTGGGAGAATCCGTAATCAAGGATGTTCGTATCAACCTGTTTCAAAAAATGCTAGGGTTTAAAATGAAGTATTTTGATACGTCTTCCCTAGGTGTATTGGTCACGCGCGCCGTGGCCGATATGCAGCGTATTGGCGAAATTTTCAGTCAAGGATTTTTTGTGATCGTTGCAGATCTTTTAAAAATGGTGGTAGCCGCAGCGGTCATGTTATACATTAATTGGCGCTTGGCACTGCTTGTATTTGTTGTGCTGCCATTGATACTATACGCAACCCGTCTGTTTCAAAAAGCCATGAAGGTAGCCTTTACGGAGGTGAGGGCGGAAGTGTCCAATCTTAACTCCTTTGTGCAGGAGCGCATTACCGGTATGCGCATTGTTCAACTGTTTACAAGGGAAAGGATAGAGAGTGAAAAATTTAGAGAAATAAATAAAAAACATAAAAACGCCTGGTTGAGGACGGTATGGTACAACTCCATTTTCTTCCCTATTGCCGAGATCGTGTCCTCTATTACGGTGGGTCTTGTGGTTTGGTACGGAGGCCTGCAGAATGTGGCCGGTATTACCAATGATGTCGTAGGTACGGTTTTCGCCTTTATCTTGCTGATCGACCTTCTTTTTAGACCCTTGCGCCAGATTGCCGATAAGTTCAATACCCTACAGATGGGCATGGTAGCGGCCAATAGGGTGTTTAAAATTTTGGATACCGATAGTTCCATCAATGATCTGGGCACCCTGGAAAAGTCTCTTGTGAAAGGCGATATTGCCTTTAAGGAAGTGCGTTTTGGCTACTTGGCCGATGAGGAGGTGCTGCACGGTATTTCCTTTGATGTAAAGGCTGGGGAAACCATCGCCATTGTCGGCGCAACCGGAGCTGGAAAATCGACCATAATTAATCTTTTGAACCGGTTTTACGAAATAAATTCGGGCAGCATTACGGTGGACGGTACCGATGTTAAAAACTATACCTTGGCCTCCTTGCGCACCCATATTGCGGTGGTGTTGCAGGATGTATTCCTGTTTGCGGATACGATTGCGAACAATATCTCCCTAAAAAATCCTGATATTGGTATTGCCGATATAGAAGCCGCCGCAAAAGCCATTGGTGTGGACGAGTTTATTGCCAGTCTTCCCGGCGGATATATGTACAATGTAAAGGAGCGGGGAAGTATGCTTTCCAGCGGCCAGCGACAATTGATTGCCTTTTTGCGAGCCTACGTGAGCAACCCCAGTATTTTGGTCTTGGATGAGGCTACCTCCTCGGTAGATACCTACTCGGAGCAGCTTATACAAAAGGCTACGGAAAAAATTACCGAAGGGCGCACCTCCATCGTTATTGCCCACCGTTTGGGCACGATTAAAAAAGCCGACAAGATCATTGTTATGGATGCCGGAAAAATAGTGGAAATAGGCACCCATAAGGAACTGCTCAAAAAAGGCGGCTACTACAGTAATTTGTATGAAGCGCAATTTTTGGCGGAGGAAGTGGCTTGATGTTGATATGCTTTGGGAAACTCCCACGTACCAGCATGAGCACTTTAAAATAGCTTTAGCCTTAGAATTAGTTGTCGGTTATTAGATTATTGTGAAGTTTACATTTCTATTCATTCACTTACATGAGACGTGTTCAACTTTGTCACATCGAGCGCAGTCGAGATGCCGTGCGGCAGAATACACAGCTGTACCCGACTAAACAATTCTCCTACTCCAAATCTTTTTTCAGCATAGTTGCTAGTTCGGTCAAAGAATCGTAAAGCACAAATTCGCCATTTTTAATATAGGAAATCACACCTGTTTCCTCGCTTACAACAAGACTTAAGGCATCGGTTTTTTCCGTAATGCCTACAGCGGCCCTGTGCCTTAAGCCAAAACGGAGCGGAATATTACGTTCGTTGGATACCGGTAAGATAACCCTTGTGGCTACAATATAATTATCAACGATGATTGCCGCGCCGTCATGTAAGGGACTGTTCTTGTAAAAGATGCTTTCTATTATCGGAGAGGTTATTTTTATGTTCATGGGGTCTCCGGAATTTTTTACGAAATCTAGCGAGTTGCTGCGCTCCAGTACTAGAATAGCACCTGTTTTACTGCTGGCCATTTTTTCACAGGCATTTAAAATGGCATCTACGTCAATACTCGTCGTTATCCCTTCCTGTCTTAAGAATTTAAAGTGTTTGATGAAGTTGCGTTTGTTGGCAAAATTGGTAGACCCGATCATGAGGAGGAATTTGCGGATTTCTTGTTGAAACACAATGATCAGGGCAATAAGTCCCACTTGCATAAAGCCGCCCACGATACTACTGATCATTTCCATGCCCAACAGCTCCGTCAGCTTCCAAAAAGCCCACACGATAACAATACCTATAAAAATATTTATGGCCACCGAACCACGTACCAATTTGTAGATGTAATAGAGAAGCACGGCCACAAGGACAATATCCAGTATGTCCGTAATCTTAAAATCGATAAAATTCAAAAAATCCAAGGAGTGCTGTTTTTGTAAAATTAACAAAATTTGATGTGCGAAAATTACGTAAAGGTTCAAGATGACAATTGCGCGTACAATTTCACACATTCCACGGCCTCTCCAACATCGTGCACGCGCAGGATATGGGCGCCTTTGGTTAATGCGAACATGTGCAGTGCCGTGGTGCCGTTGAGGGCATTTTTCGCATCGGTCTCCAAGAGCTTATATATCATGGATTTTCTGCTCAGACCTACCAAAATAGGGCAATCGGTTATGTTAAGTGCATCCAATTGTTTCAAAAGTTCATAGTTCTGGGCTAGGGTCTTGGCGAAACCAAAACCGGGGTCTATGATCACATCGTAAATCCCTTTCGATCTGGCCATGGAAAGTCGTTCTGAAAAAAACACTAAGATGTCCTGCAATAGATGCTGATAATTGGTCTGTTCTTGCATGGTCTTTGGCGTGCCGCGCATGTGCATCATTATATAGGGCACGCGTAAACGGGCCACGGTATCCAATAATGTTTCGTCCCTAAGTCCCGCCGAAATATCATTGATGATGACCGCTCCCCGCGCAATACACTCCTTTGCAACCTTGCCCCTAAACGTATCTATGGACAACAGGGTGTCTGGGAAATGTTTCAAAATGAGTTCAACAACTGGCGTTATGCGCTGTAATTCCAATGTTTCGGAAACCTCGGAAGCACCCGGTCTGGAACTATAGGCCCCAATATCTATAAAGGTGGCGCCTTCCATAATCATTTTTTCGACCTGTGTCAGCGCTTTTTTTTCATCCTTGAATTTGCCACCGTCAAAAAACGAATCGGGAGTTACGTTTAGAATACCCATTACCTTGGGTGTTTTTAGATCTATGAGTTCCCCGTTGCAGTTGATGGTCATTGGTATGTCGATTTAGAGATGGATGTTTGCCAAGTTTAAACCGTCTGTCTTGACGGTTACAAAATTTTAAGCGAAATTTACACAAATTACAAGAAGTACATGCCAACAACAGCGGAACAATACGATGCGGTCATCAAAATTTGTCGTGATTTATACGAAAAGAAGCTATTGGATTACGGCTGTGCCTGGCGGATTTTAAGATTACCTTCATTAACAGATCAACTATTTATTAAGGCGCAACGCATAAGAGGTTTGCAGGAAAACGAGGTTCGTAAAATTGACGAGGACGAAAAATCCGAGTTCATCGGAATCGTAAATTATGCCATTATGGCCTTGATCCAGTTGCAACTTGGGGTAGTAGATCAGCCCGATTTGGAAGCAAAAAAGGCCATTGAACTGTACAAAAAGCACAGTTCCGAAACCAAGGAATTGATGCTGAATAAAAATCATGATTACGGAGAAGCATGGCGGGACATGCGCGTGAGTTCCTTGACAGATTTAATTCTTCAGAAATTACTCCGCGTAAAGTCCATTGAAGACAATAAAGGAAAAACTTTGGTCAGTGAAGGCATTGTTGCAAATTACCAAGATATGATTAATTATGCAATCTTCGCTTTGATACATTTGGGACTGGGAAATAAAAACACATAAAAATATGAGGTATGTTGTAGGTATTGTAAGGATATTCGTTGGCGCGCTTTTTATTTTGAGCGGCTTTATTAAGCTTAATGATCCAGTTGGGTTTTCCTTTAAGCTTGAGGAGTATTTTAGTCCCGGCGTATTAGACCTCGCTGTTTTTATGCCCTACGCCTTGGCGATTTCTATCTTGGTGGTTATCGTAGAAGTCATTTTGGGCGTAATGCTGCTCATTGGTTTTAAAGTGAAGTTTACCCTTTGGAGTTTATTGGTAATGATTGTTTTCTTTACTTTTTTGACCTTTTATTCTGCCTATTTTAATAAAGTGACCGACTGCGGTTGTTTTGGGGACGCCATAAAGCTGACACCATGGGAATCCTTTACTAAGGATATCGTCTTAGTAGTCCTTATTGTTGTTTTGTTTTTAGGTAGAAAATATGTCACATCACTTTTTGCCCCAGTTGTAAATAAGGGTATCATGGTACTCTCCTTTCTGGCCTGTGTGGGATACGCCTATTACGTGCTAAATCATTTACCGGTAATCGATTTTAGACCGTACGAAATTGGTAAAAATATAGAAGATGGCATGGGTTTTCCGGAAGGCGCACCAAAGGCAATCTTCGAATATGCTTGGAAGTTCAATGTAGACGGTGCCGAAGAGATTATAGTTACCTACGGGGATTACCCTACTGTAGAGGGTGATTTTATTGGGGTGGAAACAAAGGAGATACAAAAGGGCTACGAGCCTCCCGTGCACGATTTCACCATTGAGCAGGACGGTGTAGATTTTGCCGCTTCCCTGTTGCAAGAGCCTAAACTCGTCATGGTTGTGGCCTATGACCTGAGAAAATCCAACACCGCCACGTTTGAAGGGATAAAAAAGGTAACGGACGAAGCATTGGCAAAGGGATATAAAGTGATAGGTATGTCCGCTTCCGGGCCTGACCAGACAGCTGAATTGGAAGCCGATTTTAGATTGGATTTCAGCTTTTATTTTACCGATGAAACCACCTTGAAAACCATTGTGAGGTCCAACCCCGGTGTGCTTGTTTTGGAGAAAGGCACCGTAAAGCAGAAAGTACATTATAACGATTTGGATGAGTTGGTGTTTCAATAGTTTGTTGTTTGTGTGTTTATAGTCTAGGATATGGCCAGAATAGATAGGTTTGAAGAGTTAGAGGTTTGGAAACTTGGCAGGGATAATTGCATATTGGTAGAATACCTTTTTCAAAATACGAGATTAGGGTCAAATTATAGCCTAAGAAATCAAATGGAAAGAAGTTCTGGTTCTATAATGGATAATAGTTCCGAAGGTTTTGGAAGGGTGGAAACGAAGAATTCCATAACTTTCTAAGGTATTCCTAAAGGGTCTTGCACGGAGTTGAAATCTCAATTGTACAGATCGTTTGACAAGAAATTGATTTCCCAAAGTCAGTGCGACAATGGAATTGAAATTATTGAACTTGAAATCAATAAAATTGGCGCTTTCATGTATTATCTTCGTAATTCGGAGATAAAAGGTCAAAAGTTTAAAAGAAATAACAATAAACCCTAAACTCTGAACAAAAATCAGCATATGAGAAGCAAAATAGTAGCAGGAAATTGGAAAATGAACAAAACTTTGGGACAAACGGAAACACTTTTATTAGAGCTATCCGCAAAACTTCCGGATAGCGATGCAGAAGTTATGGTGGCGCCAACCTATGTTAATCTTGCCAATGCCGTTCAAAACTTGGAATCCTCCAAGATAGAGGTCATTGCCCAAAACATGCATTATGCCGAGAGCGGCGCCTATACCGGTGAAATATCCGCGGACATGCTGTTGGACATTGGCGTGGATACCGCTATTATCGGACATTCGGAAAGAAGGGCCTATTTTGGCGAGACCGATGAGATTTTGGCCAAAAAAGTAGTTACTGCCTTGGCGAAGGGAATCCGTGTGATGTTTTGCTTTGGCGAGGAATTGGAAGACCGCAAATCCGGAAATCATTTTAAGGTTGTGGAAAGTCAGCTCAAGAATGCTTTATTTTCTTTGGACGCTTCCGCATGGTCAAAAATCATATTGGCCTATGAGCCGGTTTGGGCCATAGGAACAGGGGAGACCGCATCTCCGGAGCAAGCACAGGAAATGCATGCCTTCATCAGAAAAACAATAGGCGAAGCCTATAATACGGCTATAGCCAACAGAGTCTCTATTTTATACGGCGGGAGCGTAAAACCAAGTAACGCGGAGGAGATTTTTTCCAAACCAGATGTGGATGGTGGACTCATTGGAGGTGCTTCTTTGGTCGCAGATGACTTTGTTGCCATTATCAAGGCGATCTAAGCATTTATACTCCTGCCAAATGAAAACTCGAGTTTTTGTGTCTTAGTTTTTACTGTCACATCGAGCGCAGTCGAGATGCATTTGAGCCGTAGTGGTTTTGAATAAGCTACTTTGCTCCAACAGATTGAATAGGAAGAAGTTTGTCTCTTTAGTCATTTCCCCTTTTAATTAAATTTCATGGGCAATACCGTTTACATAGAATACAATTTTACCGTGCAACCGCCCCAGCCTGCTTCGGAGATTCTCATTTCCGAATTGGGCGCGGTGGGCTTTGAAAGTTTCGTAGAGGAAGCCGATGGTGTGCTGGCATATATACAACAGGCCGACTGGAGGGACGATATGCTGGAGTCCGTGGGCATCCTAAGCAATCCCAATTTTAAAATAGCCTTTGTTCGTAAAGAAATAGCGCAGGAGAACTGGAACGAGGTTTGGGAACAGAATTTCCATCCGATTATGGTGGACGATGTTTGTATGATTAGGGCGCCCTTTCACGAAAAACAGGACGTGAGCTATGATATTGTTATAGAACCAAAGATGAGTTTTGGCACCGGGCATCACGAGACCACGCACATGATGCTGCAGCATATTTTAGAATTGGAGATGGAAGGGAAGGCTGTTTTGGATATGGGTTGCGGTACAGGTGTGTTGGCTATTTTAGCAGCCATGCGCGGTGCCAGCCCGGTAGATGCCGTAGATATAGATAATTGGTGCTATTTGAATGCCAAGGAGAACGTAGCCCGCAATAATGTCGATTTTATTCAAGTTCAGGAAGGCGATGCCAGTCTCTTAAAAGACCGACGCTACCATGTGATTATTGCCAACATCAATAGAAATATACTTTTGGGCGATATTGGCACGTATGTAAGCTGTTTGTCCCCAGATGGTATTTTGCTATTAAGTGGATTCTATATCGAAGATTTGGAAGTAATTACCCAAAAATGTAGGGAAGAAGGCTTGCGGCTCGAAAAAAATATTGAAAAAAATAATTGGGTTGCCGCAAAATATGTATTTTAGGTACAAGTAAAACTGAAACGATGAGCACTAAAGAACAAATTTCCGAAGAGCTGCTTTTGGAGGAAGAGACGGTAAAACAAAATGAAATAGTTCTCTTTAATGATGAGGTTAACACGTTTGACCATGTCATAGAGACCTTGATTTCCGTTTGCGAGCACACACCCGAACAGGCAGAGCAATGCTCCCTTATAGTGCACTACAAGGGAAAATGTACCGTGAAGACGGGAGAATACAAAGACTTGGAACCTCGCTGTACCAGTCTTTTGAATGCAGGCCTTAGTGCTGAAATTGTTTAGGATTCTTAGCTGTTAAGCCACGCTTGGCATACTTTCTTTGACTATATTTAAGCAATTAAGATACTTAATTCTTCCAGTTGCATAAATTATTTTTTTTCTTATTGCTACTAACTTTTGGGCTTCGGGCACAAGAGCTACCGCCCATTAAAAATTTTTCGCCGTTGGATTACAATGGGGAGAATCAAAACTGGGCCATAACCCAAGGCGCTGACCATCATATCTATATTGCAAATAATCATTCCTTTTTGGACTATGATGGCGTTAGTTGGCGAAAATATAATTCCCCCAACAATAGTATCATCAGGTCCGTACATGCCAAGGACGAGTTGATCTTTATTGGCCAGTACATGGAATTCGGTTTTTGGCAAAGAAATGCTTTTGGAGAGCTGGACTACACGTCTATATCCAGCAAGCTTCCAGGGCCCATGGTAGAAGACGAGGAATTTTGGAATATCCTTACCTTGGACAATTGGGTTCTTTTTCAATCTCTGGATAGAATATACAGCTATAACATGAACTCCAAAAAGTTCAATTGGGTTGAAGCTAAATCTACAAAGGCACATATCTTCAAAGTGGATAACGCGGTGTATTTTCAAAACCAGAACAAAGATATTTATAGCATTGAAAATGGGGAGGCCATACTAGCTTTAACTTCTAAAGCTTTGGAAGGCAGAGATGTAGTAGGAATGTATGAAGAACAAGATGCGCTGGTAATAATTCTGGATAATGCCACCTTTTTGCAGGTTAATACTACCGGCATTACCACTAGGAATATTCGGCTGCTAAAATCGGTAGGGGATATTGTTGTTTATGCTACGGAAAGGCTAAAGGATGGCAGTTTTATTTTGGGTACCATCTCCGATGGTGTATACCAGATAGACGCTAATGGTGATTTGATGCGAAGTATTAATAGAAGAAATGGCTTGAACAACAATACCATTCTCTCCGTGTTCCAAGATACCGATGAGAACCTGTGGTTAGGACTTGACAATGGCATCAGTGTTATTAATATGAACTCTCCTTTTAACGAATATATTGATAATACTGGGCAACTTGGTCTGGTGTACACCTCCAAATTATTTAGGGATATACTTTACTTGGGAACAAACCAAGGTTTATTTGTTCAACAAGATGGGGCGGAGTACGGGTTTGAATTAATACGGGGCACTGAAGGACAGGTATGGAGTTTAGATATTTTGGACGATTACCTATTTTGCGGCCACAATAACGGCACCTACATCGTGCAAGACGACACTGCGAATTTAATAGCGACTTTTCCGGGTACCTGGGGCATAAAGACAATACCGGATAAGCCAAATTTGCTACTGCAGGGTAATTTTAACGGTCTCTCCATACTTGAAAAAAAAGAAAAGGATTGGTCTTTTAGAAACAAATTGGAAGGTTTTGATATCTCCGCTCGGTTTTTTGAGGTTTACGGGCAAAATAAAATACTGGTGAACCATGAGTTAAAAGGATTGTATAGTTTGTCGGTTGATGAAGATTTCCAGAAAGTGGAAAGCATTGAAACCCATCCCCAAATGGGCTATGCATCTAGCTTTGTCAGTTATGGTGGCAATTTATTGTATTCAACCGTTAATGGGGTTTTTGTAAAGGAAAAAAGAGCACTGAAGTTTCGTCAAGATTCGGTGTTAAATCGGCTTTTAATAAACGAAGCGGGTGGGATAACAAGTATAGTGCTTCCGGATAAGGAGGCCAATAGTTTGTGGTACTTCACAAAAAATGGTTTGTCCATCATCTCGCCCAATGCCTTTTCAAGCTCTTTAGGGATTACTACGATTCCAATACCCTCTTTTTTTAGAAGGAGTTTGGGGGTAGCCGGTTTTGAAAATATCAGTAGGATTACAAAGGACAAATACCTCATAGGAATTTCGAATGGTTTTGTAACCTTGGATCTGGAAAAAAGAAAGGCCAAGGACTACACAATAAAAATCTCGGGAATAGTGAGCAGTATAGCACTTAAAGAACCGTTATTATTACTGCTGAAAAATGCTCCGGAATTAGATTTCAAAGCCAATACCTTGTCTTTTGCCTATGCCGTTCCCCAATATGATAAGTACGCAGAGGTCTTTTATCAATATAGGCTAAAAGGGTTGGTTGAAGACTGGAGCGATTGGAGTCTTGAGCCAAATATGAGTTTTAATAACCTTAGGCATGGCGACTATGAATTTGAGGTACGTGCCAAAATAGGGAGCACCATAACCAAAAACACCGCTAGCTACAAGTTCAGCATTGCCAGACCTTGGTATCTGTCCATTATGGCCCTAGTGCTTTACGGATTGGCGACGATACTGTTCTTTTTTGTGCTGCATAGAGGCTATAAGTCGCACTATACCCGTAAACAACAAAAAATTTTAGCGGAGGAGAAAAGAATATTAAAACGTAAGAAGCTAAAGACAGCAAAAGAACTGGCGCAGTTAAAAAATGAAAAATTAAAGAGTGAGATAGAAAGTAAAAATAGGGAATTGGCCGTTTCCACGATGAGTATCATTAAGAAGAACGAATTTTTGAATACCATCAAAGAACAATTAATACAGGCGGGGAATCCTACGCAAATAAAATCGGTTATTAAGACCATCGACCGAAACATTACCAATGAGGACGATTGGAAATTATTTGAGGAGGCATTCAATAATGCCGATAAGGATTTTTTAAAGAAGATTAAAGCGGCGCACCCGAAGCTAACACCAAATGATCTACGTCTGTGTGCCTACCTCAGGTTGAATTTGACCTCCAAGGAGATAGCTCCGCTACTCAATATCTCTATACGCAGTGTAGAAGTAAAACGATATCGTTTGCGAAAGAAAATGCACCTTCCGCACGAAAGTAGTCTTACAACCTACATTATGGAGTTGTAGATCGCTACAACAGTTTCTTCAATTACCACAACATTACCCATACACATAGTGCTTTAGGTACACATCACTTGTATTTCTAAGTCGTATTTAACAAAGGTTAATCCTAATAGTTACGGGATATAATTGCGTATTTACTAAAAAATAGGTACCAATTTTACGAATGTATGTTTTTTGTTGCGGTAGATTTTTCGGATTTGCAGTTCTAAGTAACTAGATTGCTATTTCAAAAATTACGACAAATGAAGCACGTCTTTACTATTTTATTCTTGGTATGTTTTAGTTCCGTTCTTTCCTCACAAAGCATAACCATTTCTGGCACGGTTAAAGACCAAGCATTGAACGAACCACTGCCCGGGGTCAATGTTTTCTTAAAAAACACATCGAACGGTACATCTACGGATTTTGACGGAAACTACACCATTAGTGATATCCAAAAGGGTGATGTCCTTGTATTCTCCTACATTAGTTTTATCACTAAAGAGATTACGGTAGGAGAACAAACCAATATTCAGGTGTTGTTGCAAGAAGATGTAAGTGCGCTAGACGAGGTTATCGTTATCGGTTATGGTACGCAGAGCAAGAAAGAACTAACCGGTGCGGTTTCCATAGTGCGTGCAGAAACAATAGAAGCATTAAATCCTACAAGAGTTGAGCAAGCATTGCAAGGGCAAGTTGCAGGTGTGAACATAACTTCAGAATCTGGTTCTCCAGGTAGCGGCTCTAACATTCGTATTAGGGGTATATCTACTAATGGGGACAATAGACCGTTAATTTTAGTGGATGGCAATCCTATAGAGGATTTGAGTGTGCTAAATCCTGGGGACATAGAGAGCATTAATGTATTAAAAGATGCTACTGCGGGTATTTATGGTGTAAGGGCCGCCAACGGGGTAATATTGATTACCACTAAAACAGGGCGTAAGAATTCCGAATTAAAATTTGCTTACGACGCTTTTGGCGGTTTTCAGGAAACTTCTCGAAGAATTCCGGTGCTAAACGCTACTGAATACGCTTTATTGACCAATGAAGCTTTTGCGGCTGGCGGGCAAGCCAATCCTTTTCCGGATGTATCCAGATTGGATTCGGGTACAGATTGGCAGGAGCAAGTGTTTCAAAGAGCACCCATCATAAACCAAAATTTGACCATTACCGGTGGTACCGAAAAATCTACCTTTTCTTTTGGTTCTTCTTTGTTGACACAAGATGGTATTGTTGGGGGAAATGGAGCAAATTTTACACGATACACGACCAGATTTAATTTTAATAGTGATTTACTTGAAAATTTAAAGTTGACTGCGAATGTGCTTTATACAGGATCTAGTGAAAGAAATTTGAACGAAGGCGGTATTGGTTCGGTATTGTTTAATTCTTTGAACAATGCCCCTACCTTTTCGGTAAGAGATCAAAATGGAGCATTTACCTTGGCCGAGGGTCTGGGTAACGAAGTTATCAACCCCCTTGCCCAATTGGGTAACAATTTCAACACTACAAAAGTAAATCGTATTAGCGGTAAGTTTGGTTTAAACTATGGTTTCTGGGAGAACTTTACGGTAGAATCTAGCATTCAATTTAACTATTCGGAAGGAAGTAACCGTACGTTGACACCCACATCGTTCTTTGGGTCTGGTAAGGTGTTCAACAACCCGGGCAGACCTGCCTTGTTCGAAAATAAGGATATTTTTAACGACTACACCTTCGATAATTTTTTAACCTATGACAAACGGTTTGGTGAAGACCACAACTTAAAGGCGCTATTCGGGATGTCTGTCCTTATTAACAAAGGCCAATTCTCTGGCACCACACAGGGATTCTTTGGAACTGATGTCAACTTCGCCGACGTTGATATGGCCGATGCCGAAGAAACCATTAACGGAAGGATTTTGGCCGGACTCAGTGGAAAGTTTGATGAGCGCTTATTGTCCTACTTTACAAGGGTGCAATATGATTATAAAGGCAAATACTTATTTTCAGGTGTGCTTAGAAGGGACGGTTCTACCAAATTCGGTCCTAATAATCGTTTTGGATATTTTCCCTCTGCATCCGTAGGTTGGATCGCTTCCGATGAGAACTTTTTAGCGGATAATAAAATTATAAATTTCCTAAAATTTAGGGGTAGTTACGGTATTATAGGGAATGATAGGATTCGCCCTAATGGCTTTCGTGGGGTTCTGGACGGTGAGGGTACTTATGTATTCAATGATAATTTAAACTTTGGAAGGGCGGTGGGTGTTTTACCCAACAACGCTATAGCTTGGGAAGAACAAAAAACCTTGGATATTGGTCTGGATATGCGTCTTTTTAATAATAAAGTAGACATTACGGCCGATTATTTCCAGAAAAGAACGGACGGGCTCTTATTACAGCCGCCAGTTTCCGGAATCTTGGGAGCATCCGCGCCAGGGACACAGCCGCCCTTCATTAATTCCGGTATTGTGGACAATACCGGTTTTGAATTTGCGATTGGGTATAGTACCGACTTTTCTGAGGATGTCTCATTCGGTATCAATTACAACGTTACGTTCCTAAACAATGAAGTACAGACCGTTAACGATGGCGTGGGCTTCCTGCAAGGTGGTGCTTTCGGTGTAGGTCAGGATTTCCCTTCCAGAATGGAGGCAGGGAAACCTATAGGATACTTTTTCGGTTTGGAAACCAATGGTCTTTTTCAAAATCAGGGGGAAGTGGCTGGCCATGCCACACAGGCAAATGTCGGCCCTGGCGATCTTAGGTTCGTGGACCAAAATGGGGATGGCCTTATAGACTCGGATGATCGGATAGACATAGGCAACCCCATTCCAGATGTAACCATGGGGTTCAACCTCTCTTTTGCCTATAAGAATTTTGATTTTGGCGCCTATACTTTTGCATCCGTAGGAAATGATATCATTAGAAATTACGAGCGTAACCAACCTTTGGTCAACCGTTCGGTGTACACCATTGATCGTTGGACGGGCGAAGGCACCTCCACGACAACACCAAGGGTAACAACGGGTGCAACTTCCAATACGCTGTTTTCCGACTTTTTTGTGGAAGATGGCTCTTTTGTAAGAATACAGAACGCGCAGATCGGCTACACGCTGCCAGATACTGTAATGGATAAACTGGGCGCAGATAAGCTAAGGGTTTACGTATCTGCGAATAATATCTACACCTTTACCAAGTATAGGGGATATGACCCTAGTGCTTCCTCGGGGGACGCCATTGGTGGTGGAATTGATCAAGGATTCTATCCCGTGCCAAGAACTTATTTGTTGGGTGTAAACTTTAAATTCTAAGGAAATGATCAGAAAAGATAATAACATAAGTTACATGAAAAATATTCTTTTTGTATTGGTTTCAAGCATCATTCTGCTGGCTTGTTCGGATGATTTTGTAAATGTAGATTCCTTTGATGAGGGCTCGGAAAATTTCTTTAATACCGAAGAGGATTATCAAAGTGCACTTTCAGCTGCCTATGACCTGCTTCAATCTACCTATCTCAATGTCATGTTGGGAGAAATAGCATCGGATAATACCTTGGCCGGCGGCGAGAGTGCTACGGATAGTCCGGGTATTCAAGAGATAGACGATATGGTCCACTTCAATGTAAATCAGCAGTTACGGGATATTTGGGGTTGGATGTACGGGGGAATCTATAGAACGAATTACATTTTGGAATTTCAGGATAAAATAGATTTTGCAGGTAAGGACGTGATTTTGGCCGAAGCTCGATTTTTAAGGGCCTACTATTATTTTGAATTGGTGAAGTGGTTCGGCGATGTACCCTTGACGGTAGATAAAAGAATAGATTTTGGAGAACAGAATACCATAGACAGAGCTCCACGAAGTGAAGTGTACGCTCAAATGGAACAGGATCTACTTGTTGCGGTAGCAACCTTGCCCACGATTCCGGCAGATGTTGGCAGGGCTACAAAGGGAGCGGCACAAGCCTTGCTTGGAAAGGTATATCTGTATCAGGACAAATTCGCGGAGGCCGCGCCCGTTCTGGAAGAAGTTATCAATTCGGGAACCTATGACCTGCTAACGGATTACAGTACGATGTTCGAGAACGACAACGAGAATAATATAGAGTCCGTTTTTGAAGTGCAATATACGGATCAAGAAGGTGCAGGATTTGGTTGTTTACAATGCAGCGAAGGGAATGTGGCCGTAGGATTTAATGGTATCCGAAATTATTCAGGACCCTTGTTCGACTCCGGATTTAGTTTCAACATTCCCACCCAAGAAGTTTACGACGCTTTTGAACCCAATGATATCAGACGGGAAACCGCCATATTGGATATTAACTTATGGGCCGCTACCAACACGGGCGTTTCCTTTGTAGAAGGTTTCGAACATACTGGGTTTTATAACAGAAAATACATTGCCCGCCAAGGAGATGCCAACATAGGCGATGCCAATTTGACTAATCCTAATAACTACCGTTCCATACGTTTCGCCGATGTCCTATTGATGGCCGCGGAAGCTTTGAATAGGGGAGGTATTAGTGATGATAGGGCACAAACGTATTTGAACAGGGTTAGAAATAGAGCAACCTTACTAAATGTTGATGCAACGGGAGAAGCCTTGACCCAAGCTATTTATCAAGAAAGAAGAGTAGAACTGGTTGGCGAAGGACACCGTTTCTTCGATTTGGTACGCACTGGAAGGGCCGCTCAGGAAATTGATGGTTTTCAAACAGGTAAACACGAATTGTTTCCAATTCCGTTAATTGAAATTGAATTAACAGGTAACCGTTGGACACAAAACCCAGGATATTAATAAAGTAAAAAATTGATAATGATGAGAAGTACTAAAAATTTGTTGATTTTCTTTTTGGCGACTGCCTTTATGGTGTCCTGCGTAGATAATGAAGAAGTGTCCTTTGCATTGCAGGATATTTCTGCACCCACCAACCTTAATGCAGTATTTGATATTGCTCAGGATGACTCGGGTCAGGTATCTGTAACACCTGTTGGTGAAGGAGCCTCGGTCTTTCGAGTATTCTTTGGCGATATGGAAAACGAAACGGCTACCGAGGTAAGTCCAGGGGAAACCATTACACATATATACGAAGAGGGTGAGTTCACGCTGAGAATTATTGGTGTAGGTGCCACAGGATTGACCAGTGAACTGGTCAGGATAGTTACAATTTCATTTTCCGCACCGACCGACTTGTTGGCTAATATTGCTATTTCAACCGTCAATCCATTCGAAATCACGGTTGCCCCTACGGCCACCAATGCCACGGTTTTTGATGTGTTTTATGGAGATATTGAGGGCGAAGAGGCAACTACCATTATGGTTGGAGAAACAGCATCCCATGTTTATGAGGCTGTAGGTGATTATACGGTTAGAGTAATCGCGCGTGGTGCCGGTGTAGCAACCATTGAAACGACTGAAGTAGTAAGTATAGTAGATGCAGGTAGTTTAAGTGCCGCAGATTTTGTAGGAACTTGGGTAATGGCTCCAGAGGCTGGTTCTTTGGGTATTGGTCCGGCGATAGGTGATACCAGTTTCTTCGCTATTGATGCGCAAGGTGTAATCGACAGGGCTTGTTATTATGATGATACCTATGTATTTGGTGATGATGGTTCGTTTACGAACGTATTGGGTGCCGAAACATGGATAGAAGGATGGCAAGGTGGCTCGGAGGCCTGTGGTACTCCAGTTGCCCCGTATGATGGTAGTAATGCTGCTACCTACACCTATGACGATGATGCAAAAACCTTAAGCGTTATTGGTGAGGGCGCATACATAGGTCTTCCAAAAGCGAACAACCAAGGGGAGTTGCCCAATGTGGCCGTTCCAACGGAAATTGTGTATACCGTTAGCTTGAGCGAGGATAAAAATACGATGAACGTAAATGTGGAAATAGGTGCAGCATCCGGGGTGTTCTGGCAGTATAAGTTGATAAAAGAAGGAAGTGAACCACTTCCAACAACGGCGGCAGATTTTATAGGAACATGGCAAATGGCATCCGAAGCAGGTTCTTTGGGCATTGGTCCGGCAATAGGAGATACAAGCTTTTTCGCTATTGACGACCAAGGGGTCATAGATAGGGCCTGTTATTTTGACGATACCTACGTATTTGG
>Ga0136560_1000123_pt1 | contig 31888 bp, 21 predicted proteins | sample AntRauMeHopE1497_FD_104925 | JGI IMG/M metagenome (GOLD analysis project Ga0136560, IMG submission 104925) | Saline lake microbial communities from Rauer Islands, Antarctica - Metagenome Hop E1 #497 | ecosystem: Environmental > Aquatic > Non-marine Saline and Alkaline > Saline | place... | reverse complement strand
CTCGATCATCTTGCAGTCTCACCATATTCCACACGGGTGCGATGGAGTGATCCAGGCATCGGAAGGCGCTGCTGAGTACAATGGGCTCTGAGCGAGTACATATATTTACTCTGGGGTAGAAATGTGCGGTATGTACTCGACAGGGGTGTAGACATTGCGATTGTAATCTACTCTGGGGTAGATTTGTGCAAATGTACTCTACTCCATTTTTCGGGCAGAGTAATCATGTGGCGGACTGGTCCTGTCTCTCTCGCGAAGATGTGACCGCGCCCGCACCGACGGCGGGCCGGCCCGGCGAGGGATTGCGGCCATGATCGGAGCAGGCGCGGTTTGGGCGGCGGTGCGGACGCGAGGGGCCGTGCTTGCGCGCGGCCTGACCTCACGGCGCGTGCCGGGCGCGCTTCCGTCATCAACGCTCCGGTGCTTCAGCGGTGACGCCACGGGCGACGACGTCGCGGACGTGATCGTCATCGGGGGCGGGCACGCCGGCTGCGAGGCCGCGGCGGCGTCTGCGCGGGCAGGAGCGAACACGGTCCTTCTGACGCAGCGCGTCGACACCATCGGGGAGATGAGCTGCAACCCCAGCTTCGGGGGCATCGGCAAGGGCCACCTTGTCCGCGAGGTGGACGCCCTCGACGGGCTGATGGGCCGCGTGGCGGACGACGCGGGCATCCAGTTCCGCCTTCTGAACCGGTCCAAGGGGCCGGCGGTGCAGGGGCCGCGCTGCCAGGCGGACCGGGACCAGTACCGCGCCGGCATGCTGGAGGCGCTGCGCGACGAGTCAAACTGCCCCGGGCTGCGCATCGTGGAGGACGGGGCGCACGACCTGCTGCTGCGGGGCGCGGACCGGGACGCCGTCGAGGGCGTGGTGACGTCATCGGGGCGCGTGATCCGCGCCAAGTCGGTGGTGCTCACCACCGGGACGTTCCTGCGCGGCATGATCCACCTGGGGAGGGAGCAGTACGCGGCGGGGAGGCACCGGAGGGACAGCGCCGAGGTGGAGGCGCCCTCCGTCGGGCTCGCGCTCACCCTCGAGCAGCTGCAGTTCCCCATGGGCCGCCTGACCACGGGCACCCCGGCGCGGCTGCGGCGGTCGACGATCGACTTCTCCGGGCTGGACGAGCAGCCGTCGGACGAGTCCCCCGAGCTGTTCTCCTTCCTCCACGCCGGCGCCGCGCCCCGGAACGAGGGCCGCATGGTGATGTGCCACCTGACCAGGACCAACGCCCGCACCCACGAGATCGTGGCGAGCAACTTCGACAAGCTGCCCACTTTCGTCGGCAACGGCGGCCGCGGCCAGGGCCCCCGCAGCTGCCCCGCCATCGAGCGCAAGGTCCTGCGCTTCCCCGACCGGCAGAGCCACCAGGTGTGGCTGGAGCCAGAGGGCCTGGACAGCGACCTGGTCTACCCTAACGGCGTCACCAACGCCTTCCCCGAGGACGTGCAGCTCGACCTCCTCCGCTCCATCGCCGGCCTCGAGGGCGTCGACATGGTCCGCCCGGCCTACGCCGTCGAGTACGACTTCGTCGACCCCCGCTCCCTCACCCCGACGCTGGAGACCCGCCGCGTCGCCGGCCTCTTCCTGGCCGGGCAGATCAACGGCACCACGGGCTACGAGGAGGCGGCCGCGCAGGGCGTCGTCGCGGGCGCCAACGCCGGCCTGGGGGCGCTGGGCCGCGACCCGCTGCTGCTGCGGCGCACCGACAGCTTCATCGGCGTCCTCATCGACGACCTGACCACTCTCGGGACCAGGGAGCCGTACCGTATCTACACCAGCCGCTCCGAGTACCGGCTCTCACTTCGGGCCGTGAGACCGCCGCCATGCGCCATGACGCCCGGCCGGCCGGCCCGCCTCCCGACTCCACCTCTGCCTCCCCCCTTGCGACCTGCCCGGCCGAGCGCCCCTCCAGCCCCTTCCCCTCTTGCACTGCCCCTCGCCGCAGGACAACGCCGACCTCCGCCTCACCCCGCGCGGCCGCGACACCGGCATCGTCGGCGACCGCCGCTGGACCCACTTCGAGCGCCGCCGCTCGGCCGTCGACGGCGCGCTGGCCCAGCTCAACGGCTTCGTGCTCCCCGCCTCGTCGTGGAAGGCAGCCGGCGTGTCCATGTCCAACGACGGCGTCAAGCGGTCCGCCGCCGACGTCTGGCGGTACCAGGGAGTGGGCCGGGCGGACCTGGAGGCAGTGATGCGGGACCAGGGGGAGCCACTGGGTGAGCCGGCGAGGCCGACGGCGGCACGCCAGCGCGCCGTGCCGACCGCCACCGCCCATGGCACGCCGGCACGCCGTGCCGACCGCCACCGCCCCTCTGCCACGCCCGCCCCCCACCTCCCCTCCCCCGCCTGCCGCCGCTACCCCCCCTCGCAGTGCTGGACCCCCTCGCCGCCACCACGGTCGAGGTGGAGTGCCGCTACCGCGGCTACCTGGAGCGCCAGGAGCGCGAGATCGAGCAGCTCAGGGAGTCGCAGTCGCTCGTCCTGCCCCCCGGCTTCGACTTCGCGGCTCTGCCGAGCCTGAGCACGGCGGAGAAGGAGAAGCTTGAGGAGGCGCGGCCGGGCTCGGTGCACGCGGCGTCGCGGGTGCCGGGCATCAAGCCGTCGTCGGTCATGATCCTCTTCAAGCACGCCCGCCGGCTGGACGTCAACCGCGAGCAGGACGAGAGACGCCTGGCAGAGCACCAGGCCCAGGTGGGGCAGCAGTTCCTGGACCCGGGGGCCGGGGAGGACGCCCCCGCGGCCGGATCGTGGGACTCGTCCAGGCGGGAGCGTACCGCGGGCCTCATGTCGGAGCTGCGGACGTCAGCGGAGCAGGCGGAGCGGGCCTGAGGCGCCCGGCGCGTGCGTGTGGGGCAGAGTGACGGGGCAGCGGACGAGAGCCAGCGAGAGCCAGCGAGGGACGCTTCGCCGGGGCACCCCAGGGCACACGCACGGCCGCGGCGCGCATTCACGCGCGCAGCAGAGCCTCCAGGGCTTTCCTCGCCGCGGTTTCGCCGCTCCGGATGGTGCCGTCGAGGTTTGACTCCGCCATGGCGTCGCCCGCGACGACGAGGGGAGGGCAGCCGGGGATGAGCCACGCGGCGTCGCTCGACTGGTCGTCCCCGCCGGGGCCCGCCACCGCCACCCCCGCCGCCGCAGCCGCCGCCCCCGCGCCGCGCGTGACCTGCGAGTAGCGCCAGCGGTGGCACCGCACCTCCGCCGGGTCCGGGAGGCCTGGGACGAGGCGCCGGACCTCCGCCAGCAGGCCGGGCGTGACGTCATCGAAGCCCTCCTCCAGGTGCTCTGCCCCGAAGGACACGGAGGTGTGGGCCACCATGGCGGGGGGGTCCGACCCGGGGAGCAGGCCGCGGCCGGTGGCGTCGACGGCACGGCGCTTCCTCGGCTCGAACGACAGGTACCGGAGGCTGTCGCTGTCCCCCCTGCCCACGTAGCGGCCCGTCCAGGGCACGGCGTCGAGCAGGGCCGCCGTGTCGGAGGGCTCCCACCACAGGGCGAGGGCGTAGCGAGCGCTGAACTCGACCCCGGCGAGGGCCGCCGACGCGCCAGAGGCCGAGAGCACGCCCGCGACCCCTCCAGCGAGGGCCAAGACCTGGGGTGTCGGCACCGTGAGCACGACGCAGTCGAACGCCTCGCGCTCGGACCTGCCCTCGACCCCGACGAGCCAGCGGCCGCCGTCGGCGTCGAGCGAGGACACGCGGGCGCCGGAAACCACGCCCGCGTCCTTGGCCAGGTGCTTCACCACGGCGCCCATGCCCGCGGGGGCCACAAAGCTGCGGTGCTCGGCCTGGTCGGCGCGCTGCCCCTCGATGTCCCCGGAGAGCGGAACAATGACGCCCGCCTCCTCGAGCTCCGAATACCAAGCCTTGTTCCCGTCGCCGTGCATCGTCAGGTACTGCGCCCCGAGGTCCGCGCGCCTCGTGCCGTCGCCGCGCGCGCGGGACGTAGACATGCGGCCGCCGGGGCCGCGCCCCTTGTCCCACACGCAGACCTCGACATCCCGGCCCCCGGCGCGGGCGGCGAGCGCGGCGCGCATTGCCTTGCTGCAGACCGAGCCTGTCGGCCCGGCCCCGACGATGAGGCAGCGGAGCGGGGCGGATGCTGCCATGGCGGAGGGTGTGACGTGGGGCGCGGCGGGAGCCCGGCTCTGGCGGGCACGGCCCCGCCCGCGCTGCCACGATCGCACACCGTGCGACCTGGACCGCCGAGCAATCACGCAAACCGCGCCGGCACGGCTCGGAAGATGCGCAATCGCCTGCCCGCGCGGTCGTGTCCAGCTGCGCAAGTCTTGGCGGCCGCTCACCACTGATAGCTGCCCCTGACCAACCGCCGGCCGCGACCCCATGCTGGCACCAGGAGCTGTGCAGAGGCGGGGGGAGCGGCGCGCCTTGGGTGTTGCTGCTTTCCCCGACGGTCGGACGCCGAGCCGACTGACGCAAGCCGCGCTCTCGCATCGCGCGTCCACATTCCCGCCCGCGGGTGCCGCCATGCTGCGCGCGGTGCTTGTAGCGCTGGTGATATGCCATGCCTCCGGGCAGCACCAGAACTCGTACGGGCCGTCGGACCTCGCGGCCAAGAAGAACGCGACCGACTCCAAAGGCGGCCTCTGGAAGCCCCTCCCAATGGCCGCGGTGCACGGTGCCACCATGGTCTTCAGGTGGGGCCTCGGATCCTCCGCGGGCGTCTTTGTTGCCCGCTACTGTCGCCGTCGCCCGGGCTGGGTGGAGTTGCACGTACAGTTTCAGGGCGTCGCAAGCGTCGGCGCGGTCAGCGCCCTGGTCCTCGCGGTAGGCATGGTCAAAGAGCAGCTCGCCCACTGGCACGCGGTGCTCGGCGTGGTGGTCATGTCGCTGACCGCCGTCCAGGTGGCGGGCGGCACGTTCGTGCACTCGCAGCGCCTCGCAAAGTTGGGCACGGAAGGCGTCCGGGGCAGCGCCGCCGAGCTGTGGGCTGCGTTCGCGCACCGGTCCCTGGGACGCTGCCTGCTGCTCGCAGCGATGGTCAACGCCTGGGAGGGCCTGCGCCTGCTCGGCGGAACCAAGATGCTCGGGCCAGTGCTGGCGGCATTCATGGGCGTTGTCGGCACCGTGTTCGTGGTCGCCGAGGTCCGGCTGCGCACGGGCGCGTGGGACGATGCGCGGCAGGCGCCGGAGCTGCCGCAGCTGATGGACGGCGCAACGACTGGCCCAAAGGCGACCGGCCTGGTGCCAGGCGCGAAGCAGCCGGTGTTGTGGCCGGGCGCCCCGCGGGCTGCTGCGGAGGCGGAGCGGGCTGCTTCCGCGGCGCTGGCCATGACGGCGACTCCCTCTGGCTTTGGGTTCGCGGAGCAGAGCCTGACCCGGGCCGTGCTGACCACGCTGCTGGACCAGCGGCTCGTGTGCCTGCTCGCCGCCGCTCCCCATGACCGGCTTCCGCAGCACGGTACCGAGGTCGCGGCGGTGCTGTCCGCGCTCCCGGCCTTCACGGGGGCACGCCTCCCCGTCGCCGCGACGAGCGGCGCAGCCGTGCGAAGGGACGACACCGTCGCTCGCGTCTGTGCGACGGCCGCACGGCGGCCCGAGGGCGTGGACCTGTCGCGGTGGTGGCGCCCCAGCGATCGCCTCGTCCGCCTCGTCAGCGCCTGCCGACTCCTCGAGCAGCGGGCCGAGGCCGCCACAACGCCATGCCAGCCGCGGGGCAGCTCCACGCCCCCCGACGGCGACGGGGAGCCGCCGACGCCTCCCTGGTGCGCGCCGAGCCTCGGCGCGACCTCGGCGGCGGACGACCCGCTGTCCGGCGCGGGGCTCCTCGACGCTGCGGGACACGTCGGGGCGCCGGCGGAGCTCGCCTCGGCCCTTGTGACGCGATCCGGGGCGGCGGTCGGCGTGTCTCCCTTCTTCGTGGTGCGCGGATCCGTCACGGTGGACGCCAGCGATGGCCTGGGGCTGCTCCGGTCGCTGCAGCAGGGCGAGAGGTGGGGACGCGGCCCCGCGGGCTCGCGTGTCGTGCGAGCCTCCCCGGGGACCGCAGTGGTCCCGTTCGGGGCTGAGGCATGGGCGGAGTTCCACCGATTCGGCCCGGCGGCGTCAGGATGCCTCGGCCGTGTGTGACGGCTGAGTGCGGGCACTGCACGACACGAGACGGGGCGGGCGCGGGTCGGTCCAATTGTCGCACACTGATCACGCAAAGCCAGCGATCGAGACGCGCGCACACACAAAACGGCCAATCGAACGAACGTTGCAACAGAAGCCAGGAAACGGCGAGAGGAGCGCCGCGGGCGCAGGCCGGGCGCGCGCAGGGCCCTCTGCCGGACAGGCAAGAGCCCGCGCTGCTGCCTCGGTGCACGCGCCGACGATGCCTCACTCGGCCGCTGCCGCCAGGGGCAGGTCGAGGCGGGGCGTGGCGTCGGGGCCCGGCGTCCCCGGGACCGCCGCGGCGGCGTCTGGGCCTTGGAGAAGATCGTCGTGGAGGTCGGCCCGCATCGCGTCCAGGAGACCCGGGATGGCGTCCATCGCAGCCAAGCGGCGGGCCACGGGGCGCTCGAGGAAGGCTGCGAGCCAGGCGGAGGGGGAGGGGCCGGCGTCGGGCGTCGGGACGCCGCTGGGGCTGGGGCGGGACCGGGGGGTCGAGCCGCGGGCGGAGGCGCGGCTTCCGGCCGCGGGACGCACCCCGGCGGGGGAGGGGAAGTAGCGCATCGGGAGGAGGGGGGTGACGAAACCGCCCGAGTGCCTGCGCTTGTGGGGGGACGGCGCCTCGAAGACGATGGCGGAGCGGAGCGACGCGGCGTCGCCCTGCCCGGGAGACTGGGCGCCAAAGGCCGCCTGAGCGGCGCCGGCCGCCGCCTCGGCCGCGAGCTCGCTCTCCGCCTCGGCCACGGCCGCGGCCGCCATCGCCGCCGCCGGCCCCGCGAGCGCCGGCCCCGGGCCTAGCTCGATGGGGGAGGGGGCGTGCCCGGCAGCGGCCCGGGCCCGCTTGGCGGGGCGCGGCTGCGCGGCCGCCGCGGCGTTGGCCAGCGCTGACAGCGGCATGTAGGCCCCGTCGGCGGGGTGGAGGCTGTGGGGCGCCGTGGCGACGTCGGCGGGGCCGACGGGGAAGGACTCGGGGACGACGGAGCCCCCGGCGAGGGGCATCAGGGGCGTGAGGGGGGCGGCGCCGCCGTCGTCCCGCTGCCGCTTGTCCGAGCGGTGACCGGCGCCGTCGCGCTGTGCCGGCCCGTCCCCGGCGGCGGCGGCGGCTTGGGCCCCCGCGTCGTCATCGTCGTCGTCGGCGTCTTCGACGGACACCGAGGGGTTGACGGCGGCGATGACGGATCCCGAGAGGACGCGGGAGGACACGCTGAAGCCCTGGCGCATGGGCCGGAGGACGCCCCGCTGGATGTCCAGGAGGGGGGCGGCGCGGTCGCGGCCGAGGGGGACGAAGGGGTTTGGGTGGACCTTTTTCAGGGCCGAGGCGGAGGCGCTCTGCTTGCGGAGGACGAGGAAGGCCCGCGTGCGACAGACGACGACGGGGAAGGGGTTGAGGGCGAATCGGAAGGCGAGGACGAAGGGCTGGTCCCCGTGGGAGGAGGAGAGCGGCGCGAGGCGGCGCTGCACCCCGACGGTGGCCCGGAAGTTGCCGCGCTCGGCGCACCACGACAGGGCATCGACCTGCACCACGGGGGGCCGGAGGGAGGTCAGCTCGTCGCGGTCCTGGCAGTAGACGGTGGGGAGGCGGCCGTCGAAGTACAGCATCTCCGCCGTCAGGGCGCCCGACGTCGACAGGGCGTGGCCGAGCTCGTGCGGCGCGGGGTTGCACCTCGGCTCGGGCCCGGCGGAGCGGGCGTGCGCCGGCGAGCCGAGCATGAGGGCCGCCACGAAGGGCTCGGACATCTCCACCACGAACTGGCACGGGTCCGACGACAGCGTCTTGCCCGCCCCGACGCGAATCGACGTGTACCAGATCTCCGGGGCGTCGGTGAGCAGCGCCACGGGCGGGGGCAAGGCCGCACCGCCCCCAGAGCCCGCACGGCCGTCCACGGCCTGGGACGGCGCGCCCGCTGACCCCGCGTCGCGGCCCGCGGCCGCGAGCGGCAATGCCACGCCGTGTGTGCCAGCTACAACGGCGGACCGAGCACCAGCCGAGAGGCCGCCGCCTCCCATGGGACCGAAGGCGCCCGGGCCCGCCGGCCCGCCGCCCCCGCCAGGCGAGCCTTTGTCGTTCCGACCAGGCGCGCGACGGCTCCGGTGGTGGGGCGCGCGGCCGGAGCCCGCCGAGGGCTGGTCCGTCCACTCGTCGTCGTCCTCCGCGTCCGGCTGCCACGATTCTTCCTCCGAGGCCGCCGCCCTGGCCGATTTTGATGCTGCTCGGCCCGAACGACGGGGCATGAATGTCCCGGCGGCGGCCGGGGAGTGGCCTTGGTGTCGCTCGAGCATTTTCTCCAGCTTCGAGTTCTTGGACGATCGACGGAACCGAAAGCAGAGCCTCGGCCAGATTGCTCGACGAGGACGTCGGCAGCGACGGACTCTGACGGCGGCTTTGCAGGCGCTGCCATTGCCCACGTCCGTGGCACTGTCCTGGGAAGGTGAGACAGCCATGCATGGCCCGCTTCTGGTGCCCCGACGGCCTTGCCGTTGGGCGTGTGGCCCCTTGCCGGCTGCAACGTTTGAGCTGCCGCGGGAACGCTCGTCACCGACCTCGCATCACCTCCGCGGCGGGCGGCCTGGAGGGCCACGCCGCCGGGTCCCAGACGCACCACTGACTGCGCGCCGCTGAGGCTCGAGGCGCTGGGCAGGTCTGCCGCGGCGGGCGGCCTGGGGGGTGGCCGCCCGAGGCCGTGCTTTGCCCTCGCGCTCCTCACCGCCGCGTCCCGGCACCGCCGCGTGCTGATGCTGCTGCGTGCATTTGATGAGCTCAAGGATTGTGAATCGTGCTCGCTACGTTGCGCAGGAGGACACCATGCAGATCTTCGTCAAGACCCTCACGGGCAAGACCATCACGCTCGATGTGGAGTCCTCGGACACCATCGAGGCGGTGAAGACCAAGATCCAGGACAAGGAGGGCATCCCCCCCGACCAGCAGCGCCTGATCTTCGCCGGCAAGCAGCTCGAGGACGGCCGCACCCTGGCCGACTACAACATCCAGAAGGAGTCTACCCTCCACCTGGTGCTGCGCCTGCGCGGCGGCGTGATCGAGCCGACGCTCGCCACCCTTGCCCGCAAGTACAACGTGGAGAAGAAGGTGTGCCGTCAGTGCTACGCCCGCCTCCCGCCCCGTGCCACCAACTGCCGGAAGAAGAAGTGCGGCCACAGCCCCCAGCTCCGCCTCAAGAAGAAGCTCAAGTGAGCTGGATGGACGTGCTCGGGCCGTGGATGTGTGCTGGAGGGCTTGGCGTCGGCGCCTGAACAGAGCTCCCCTTCCCGCGGCCGCGCGCCCCGTTTGCCCCGCTCGCCCGCCTCGCCCCCCTTCCCCCGTCGCTCCAGGTTGTGACCGCATCGTGCCCCTGCCTGCTCGCCTCTCGGAGTTGCTGCATGACACTACTGAACGGGCCGGGGTTCCCACCGGTCCGGGCATGATCAGACAGCTACAGCGGTCCTGTGTTCCGACGAAGCCGTCCTCCCCGCTCGCGGGGAGGGGGCTCGACGGCACGGGGGTGGCGTATGCCAAGGAGCCCGCGCGTTGGACGGCGAGGGGCACGCCCCGGACCTCCTTCCCCACGCGTGTCGGGTTTTCGGAACGTCAATACATCCTCCGACACCCCCAGCGGTTTCGTTCCTGACTCTGGGGCCGATGGCCCCGGGCATCTCGTGTGTCTTCACACGGCGCACGGCCGCCTCGCATCCTCGCCCTCGTTCATGCATCGGCTGCGCCTCACGCACAGCCCGCTTGGCACCGCTAGGTTCAGTCACACGCGGTCCCTGGCATCACGCCCGGGCCCCGTCCATGGCCAGCACCTCCTCGGCCGTGTAGTCGGGCCTGGGGCGGGGCGGGAGGACGTCGTCAGTGACGGACACGTAGACCTTCTTGAACCCGCGGCGCTTCCGGAGGAACTTGCCCACCATGCTGAACCTTGCTGCGAGACGCAGGACGGAGCGGGAGGGCGCTTGCGGTGAGGCAATCGTGCGAGGCGCCTCGCCGACACCACAGCAGCCAAGCCGCCCGCCGCGGCCACGGCTCGCGGAGGCTATTCCCGTCCGTCGAATAGGCACGGCTCTCACGCGGGTAGTTGATCGTGGCGACGCGTGCGACCTTGACGCCGTACGCCTTCTGCAGGAACTGCTTGATCTCCGGCTTGGTCCACTTAGGTGCGGTGCGGAACACGAAATGGTTCCGTGGCAGCCTCGCGGTCGCGCGCCGGACCATGGTGAGCTGGAGCTCGGGGAGCCAGACCTTGCGGGGCATGGGCATGACGACAAGCGTCCGAAGGCCAGGGGGCCGATGAAGGGGAGCGAGGCCGAGTTGGTGGCCGGTTTGGTCTGTCCGCTGGGCTCCGGACGCGGGCGCGCCTCGGTCCTCCCGGCTGTGCCCGTCAGCGGGGCTGGCGGGGAGCGAAATGCTGCTCGGAGCGTGCTCGGCTCTACCGGCGCAGGGTTTTCAGCCCGGTATTGCTGACGGCGCCGGCGCGGTGCACCCGGGCAATCCGGCCTGGGATGAGCGCGCTCGACCGATCAATGGATCGGATGGAGTATCACCGCGGCGCCTGGGACGGCGGGAACTCGGGGGCGGGGAGGGACTCCATGGCCAGCGCCGGCGTCGGCCGGGCAACGGCCGGGAGCCCCGCCGCCGCCGCCGCCGACGCGGCTGCTCAGAGACTCCGGGAGCTTCTCGCGGAGGGCTCGCGGATGCACCTTGACGAGCAATCTCGCTCGTTTGGGTCCGACGGCGGGCGGCCGTGGGCAGCGACCACGGACCACCACGATGCGATGGTCCCGGCCGGGTCGAGCCACGCGGTCATCGCCGCGCTTCGTTCCCTCAGGGAGCGGCTGAGGCACACCGAGGCGGACCGCCAGGGTATCGTGGGGCAGCTGGAGCGCGCGCGCGCCCGCGTGCAGGAGGTGAGCGTCGGCGCCGCCCTCGCTAGCGCTGCAAGCCCTCGCGCACAGCCCGTTGCGCGACCGCTGCCGCGTTGTCCGCCGTGCGCCTCGCAGCTGGAGGCCGAGCTGCGGCGCGTGGGTGAGTCGGCCTCCGAGGAGCGGCGGCTGAGCGAGGCGGACCAGCGGCGAGACATCGGCGAGATGCACTCCCAGATGCAGTCGATGCGGGTGGAGCTGCTGGAGACGCAGAAGCAGCTGGCGGTGAGGCCGGGCCCGTGCGCGCGCCGCGTCGCTGCCACGCGCCCCCCCCCCTCACCGCCGACCGTCGCTTCCCGCTGCCTCGCAGTCGTGCCGGGAGGGCTGCAGCGACTCGAGCAGCCGGAGGGAGGAGGCCGAGCGGGCGGCGGCGGAGACGGCGGAGACGCTGTCCGAGCTTCGCGCCGCGGCAGAGCGGGTCAAGGGCGAGAACACGGCTCTGCGGGCGGCTCTGCAGGACTCGAGGCTGGCCAGGGAGGCGTCGGACCGGCGCCGCGCCGTGGCAGAGGGGCGGGTGGCTGCGCTGCTTGCTCGGGCGGGGGCGGGGGGGGAGGGGGAATTCGGCTCGGCCGGCCGCGGACGGGCGGCGCCGAAGCGAAGGGTGGTCAAGAGGCGCGCCAAGAGTGGCCGGAGCGGCTCCGTGGCGTCTGGGCCCCGGCGGGGGAAGGGCGCCAAGGCGTCGGGGGCCGTGTACCGGTCGCTGCAGCGCCGGCGGGAGGCGAGGGAGGGGAGGGAGCGACAGTGGGAGGAGGAGGGGGCGGAGGAGCAGGGCGGCGGGGGCCGGGGACGGCGGGCGGGGGCGCGGCCCGACGAGGAGGGCGGGGAGGAGGAGGCGGAGTCAGCTCGGATGCTGCGGCAGACGGCCCGGCGTGCGGCGTCGGCGGACCGGGCAGGGCGGGAGGAGAGGGAGGCGGCCGTGAGCCAGCGGCTTGGGAGGGGCGGGGACGGCGTGCCGGGGTGGGGCGACGTCCGGGGTGCGCTGGAGCGGGCGAACGAGGGACGGCCGCTGCCCTTCATCACGGGAACGCACGTGGGGTCGACGCACAGCGTCATCGGCAACGTGCAGCTGTCGCTCGCCAGGGCAAAGCAGGGGATGACGCCAGGGGCGGGGACGCGGGCGGCGACGCACAGCGCGGCCGCCCCGGCGGAGGACGCGTCGGCGACGGCGGAGGACGCGTCGGCGACGGCGGACGCCACCACGCCCGGGGCAGGGGACCCGTCGGCAGCGGTGACGTCGGATCTCTCGGTCACGCAGAGGGCCTCGCCGCCGAGGCACGGCGGCGGGGACGGCGCGAGGCCGGCACCCGAGGCCCCGGCGCCGGCGCAGGCGCCCGTCGGGCGGGCCCCTGCCTCTCCCCCGTCCCGCGCCTCACGAGGCCGAGCGGGCCCTTCCGCCGGCGCCGCCGCGAGCCTCGCCCCGGGCGGGCCGGGCGGCCACCGCGGCGCCCGCCGCAAGGCCCCGGCAGAGCCGCAGATGGGCGCGACCCGCCGGAGCGACGTCGGCGACCCCGCGCCGTCGTCGGCCGCCGCCAGCCCCGCCCCCGTCGCCGAGAGCAGGGAGTCGTCGCCCCGCCGCGTGGCGTTCTCGTCGCAGTCTAGCAGGGAGTCAACGCCCCGCGGGGCGGCGGGGCGCGTGGAGCCGAGGGAGGCGGCCTCCCCTGTGCTGGAGCGAGTGCGCGCCGGCGTGGAGCCGAGGGAGGCGGCCTCCCCTGTGCTGGAGCGAGTGCGCGCCGGCGTGGAGCCGAGGGAGGCGGCCTCCCCTGTGCTGGAGCGAGTGCGCGCCGTCGTGGCCGACTGCCGGCGGGCGCTGGACCACCTTCGCGACGGCGCCGACGCCCTCGACGCCGTGCCGAGCCCGCTCGGCGTCGGCGACCAGACCCACGACGACGACGGCGGGGCGGGGTCCGGGTGGGAGGCCGCCCCGCCGGGCCGCGGGGAGCGTGGGGGCCAGGAGGGCGGGGATGACGGCGAGGGAGGGTGGTCGGGGGCGCGGGGTCCGGCCCGCGGGCGGCGCCTCGTCGCCCACGCCACCGTGCGGCCGGAGCGCTCCATGGTGCGTGTGGTGCGGGGCCTCGAGGCGGAGCTGGACGCGCTGGAGTCGCGCTTCGCGTCGCTCATCGGCGGCGCGGCGGCGGACGTCGGCGCGGCGGCGGGGGAGGGGAGGGACGCCGAGGCGCTCCGCGTGGAGGCCGTCGGGCTCGCCGACGCGATCCGGGCCAAGGCAGAGCAGATCGCGTCGCTCAAGGCGGCGGTGCGGGGCGTGAGGGGGGCGAGGGAGCGGTCGCCCGCCGTGTCAGCGGGGGCGTCGCGGGCGCGCGTCGCGGCGCTGCGGAGCTTTGAGCGTGTCAGGGAAGTGTCGGGCGGCGGCGCGAGGGGCGCGGGCGGCCGCCCTGCACCCGTCGGCGCGGAAGGGGCCGGCGTGGCATGGAGGGGGAGGCGCCGGGCCGGGGGCGCGGCGGGAGCCGCGCGGGACGTGACAGCCGGCCTCGACGCTGCCGCGCGGATCCGTCTCGCAGGCGAGGCAGAGGGGGCGCGGGGCCGCGGCGCCTGGATGGACGAGGCGGACGATATGCCAATGTGGGTCCCGGCCGACGACGCGGACGCCGTGCTGGCGGAGGCCCACGGCGCGCTCGAGCCCGTCGAGCCGGCTGGCGCAATCGTTGGCGGCGGGGCTGGCCGACCGGCCGGGGGCACCTTCCGAGCCCGGCGCTGAGCGCCCGAACCTCGCCGTGATTGCAAAAGGAACGCACAGCATCATGCATAGGCTCGGTCTGCTCCGCACACGCGTGTTTGTGTGCCACCAGGATACGCGCGGCTCGTGCCACTGCGTCGAAAGCACGCGGTCGCATCCGCCGGCTCCAAACCGTTGCATCCCCCAGCAGCTACACGAACGACGATCAAAGCTTCTAGACGAACGGACACTGGCTGCTGGGGCGCGTGCGGCTGTGCTGGGCCCGGGGACCTTAGGTTTCGCAGCGCGTGATGCTCTGCCGTTGCGGCAGCGCAACAACTCTCTCTAGGGTGCGTCCGTGTTCCGGGCGTCACCTCCACCACCCGCTGCGACCCTCTCGCTCGCCTCAGTCTCGGCTGGTTGGCAAGGCAAACGCTTGTGGGGCACGCGGACCTCGTCAGCTCGTCAAGCTCGGGAGCCCAGGCCTGCGAAACGCTCCAGAAGCCGATGGCCCACGCAAGCGCCCTTGCCGCAACCCGGGTGGTCGCTGACGACCTGGAAGCCCAGCGCCGCGACCGCCTCGCCGGTGAGGCAGCTCGTGACGCTGCTGCTGGCGCGAGACTGCCGCGGCTCGGGTCGACGACGGGGGGACTGTCCGGCTTTGACAACCACGCGGCCATGATCGGAGAGCAAGAGTACACCGGCCTCCCCGCTCACCGTAACGACGTCATGAGGCTGAGGCTGTATTCGCTGGGCGAGCACATCCGCTCCTCGGACGTCTCGACAGGAACTCTGGTAAATATCTCCTCGACGCTCTCTTGGGACGCCATGAAGGCCATTCTGCTCAACGAGCTGTACGGAGAGTCCATCACCATCGCGAAGATCAATCTGCGGGACGTGTCACTGCACCTGCTTCCCGACGGCGAAAAGATCAACAGCCCAGGTGAGTCTGCCCGCTGCTTTGCCCTGCCCGATCGTTCACCATTCTTGCTGCGGCAGGCGCGCGCCGCAATCACTGTCCGAAGGCAGCCCGTGCACCTGGCCCTACCGCGTGCTGGTGGTGGCACCTCCGCCCGCCGCAGAGTTCCTGGCGGCAAATGACAAGGTAGTGCTCTATGTCGGAAAGGCGCTGCTCGGGGGCGACATCAACGATCCGTTGAACGTTGAGGCTTTCAAGTCGGAGATGGGCCAGTACCTCCAAAAGTACCGCCGGGCGGGGCAGGGCGGGCGTCTTCGCCGGGGCGCGTCGTCCCGGACTCTGCTGTCCAGCGGCAGGGGTGGCGACCCCCGAATGAGCAGCAACCAGTCCTTCGTGCGCCGCCTGATCGGCACCCAGCAGCACCGCACCGCGACGAGCTCGTTCCTGGGGGGTTCCGGACGGAGTGATCACTCGCTCCGGAGCGAGCAGCCCCGTGACTCTGTCACGAGTAGCGCTGGGCCGGCGGCAAAGCCGGGACTGCCTGCCAATGCTGCTGAGGACGCCAAGCTGCTGGCCTCGTCTGCGGCCGCGGAAGCTCGTGCAACTTCGACAGTCGGTGCTCTCGCGCCACACAAGTCGCTTCCGGCCTTTGATGACGTCGCCGACGCAACAATCGCCGAGGACAGCTCGGAGGATGATGATGACGACGATGACGACGACAACGATGCCGACCCTGTCAGGCTCGGACAGACGGAAGGCGTGCGCAAGTCCATCCTCAGACAAAAGTTCCGAATGGCGGTCCGGCGGCTGGTGTTCATGCACAAGTTCGAGCAGGTCCCCGCCGCCACGGACGGCTCGATATACGCGCCTCGGAACAGCGCAGAGCAGCTCCGCAAGTCGAGCAAGTCCTCGACGAACTGGAGGCAGTCAATCGCGGCCGGGCTCTTCGCCCGCGCGGACAAGTCTATGGACGCCTTGATCAAGGAGCAGTCGAACATCTACCAGTACAACGACCTGCGGCGTGGCGCCCTCGACGACCGGCTACCATGGAACGTTATCCATCCGGACTCGACGTTTCGCCTCACATGGGACGTCGTGATGCTCAGCCTGGTGGTGTTCTTCGGGTTCATGGTGCCGTACCGCCTTGGGTTCGATATCGAGCTGTCGCCGGCCGAGACTATCATCGACATGGTCGCCGACGTGCTGTTCCTCATCGACATTGCGCTCAACTTCCGCACCGCGTTCAAGGATGATGGCGTCGTCGTTTCGGATGGCAAAGCCATGGCGTCCAACTATGCGTCCTCGTGGCTCTTCATCGACTTTGTGGCCTCCTTTCCGATCGGCTGGTTCACGGACACGGGCGGAGTCAACAAGGTCTTCCGCATGCTCAGGCTCTTCAAGCTTTTCCGGATGCTCCGGCTGCTCAGGCTGTTTCCCCGCTTCACGCAGGTCCTGGAAGCCAGCATCAAGTTCAACCCTTCAATGATTCGCTTCCTTCGGTCATTCGCTGTCATGTTCCTGATCTGGCATAACATCGGGTGCACCTACTGGTTCGTCGCCAGAGAGGAGCTGAACGGCGTGGGCAGTTGCCCTGAAATATACGGCAATCGCAGGTGCTACGTGAACCATTGCGTTTGCGACCCCGACGACCCGACAGGCTCGATTGTCATACTTCCGACCACGGATCCCAGCTGGCACGAGCCAGCCAACCCGAACAACTGGGTGCCGCACTACTCGCTGGCAGACGCGGGCATTGGCAACCAGTACGCCCAGGCTGTGTTCTGGGCCGTGGAGGTCACCACCGGCATCGGTGACGACATCTCACCCAAGTCGCAGGTTGAGGTGTTCTTCACCGCCTTTATGGTCATCGTGGGGCTGATGATGTACTCGCTCATCATCGGCTCAGCGTCCTCGGCGCTCGCGAACATTGACAGCACGGCCACGCAGCGTCGCCAGACGTTGGAGAAGGTCAACGCCTTCATGAGGTCCCGCAAGGTACCGTCCTTCTTCCAGCGCATCATCGTTGACTTTTACGAGCACATGTGGCAGACGCCACAGCGGGAGGCAGACGTCTTTCGCGACCTGCCCGCTTCCCTCCGCTCCAGGCTTGCCATCGTGATGAACCGGGATCTGATCGACAGGATCCCGATCTTCAAGCTGATGTGTGCCAGTGTGTATGTCCGCATCGTGCAGAGGCTGCAGCACAACACGTACCTTCCCGGGGAGTACGTCATCCAGCAGGGGTCGGAGAGCGACTTCCTGTTCTTCGTCAAGCGCGGGAAGGTTGATGCCCTTCTCCCGAACACGGAGCACACCATCTACATGACCCTCTTCCCGGGCGACGTCTTTGGGGAGGCGGGGCTCATCTTCGACGAGCGGAGGAACGAGTCGTGCAGGGCAGTCGACTTCCTGGACGTGCTCATGATGAACCAGTTGGAGTACCAGGAGCTGGTTGTCACGGCGCCCACGTTCGTCATGGAGCTGCGCCGCATCGCGGCGGCCAGGGAGTACCGTAGGCTGTCGTTTGAGCTGACACTGCTGCGTAGAGCAGCCAAGGCGAAGACGGGGATGCCGGGCTCCAAGGGTCGCGCCATGATCTGTACGCCGGGCATCAAGCCCCCGGGGGGGCCGATCCACAAGGTTGATGCGGCGGCGTCAGAGTGGGCCAAGGGAGCTGCTTCGCGCGTTAAGGTCGCGCCCTCGGACGATGCATCCGACGCCGCTGGCTCCGTGGGGGTCTCCGCGCAGTCCGACAGCCTGCCGCCACCGCGCCTGGCTACTTCGTCGGCGCAGCAGGCCGCAACACGTCACAGCCTGGCGCCAAGCATGGTGCCGATGACGTCGATGTCGCCAACGAATCTGGACGGCTCAAAGCGCTCGCTCAACCCTGCGGCCGAAGGAAGCGCGAACGGAATTCCTGGAGCCTTCTTGCCGACAGGCATAGAAGGCTCGGCCAGGATGCTGCCACAGCGGTCTGTGGCTAGCTCAAGCACGAGAAAAGGTGCCCTCCGCCGGTCGTCGGCACCGCCGGAGTCGCACATCCAGGCGTGGAATCCCGAGGCCACAAGCGGAATGGTCAGTTCCTCGGCTGCCGCCTCGCGAGACGAGTCCCTGGGTGGGATCCCGTCGGGCCTTGGCCGCTCCAGGTCGAGCGCTCGAAGGATCTGAGACCGCCACCGCGTGCCTTTGGGGCGCGAACGGCGGATTGATTGAGTGACAAGACTGGCCGGAATTGGTCTGCACCATTGGCACCGACATGTACGGTTTCAAAGAAGCGCGATGTCCGCTTCCGACTCGAGGTCAAACGACGATGGCGCAGCCATTGGTGCAGAGGAGCTGCCCGACGCCGCAGCCTCCTTCTCTGCGCGCTTGCGCTCGGCGTCGGCCTTGGCCCGCTCGCGCTCCTGCAGGTAGTGCAGGCTCAGCGGGTCCTTGGCGTGGAATCGGTCCTCCGCGAAGGACGCGGCGTCCCCGGCAGGCGCGGGCCCTGACCGCCACGACGGGACCTGCGGCGCCGTAGCCGGGGTGCGCGCCTTTGCGCCCGCATCTGGCCTCGACGGGTCCTCCCGCGGCGGCCAGCACGCCGCTGTCGCCGTCACACGTACCAGCGCGCCCCCGCCGGACACCACGAGCTCTGCGCCGGCGCTGCCATCGGCCAGCACGACGGGGAGGACGATCTCCGCGGGCTCATGGCCCGGGGCGGACACCCGAATCAGCTCCTCGGAGACGGACACCGTGACGACGCCGGCGAGACGACCGCCGATGTCGGCGCCGCCCGCTGCCTCGGCAAGCAGACTCAACGAGGCGATCGACCCGCGCCGGCTCTCCGGCAGAGCGACTGCCTCCTCGGCCGCGTCGAGCAGCTCTGCCCGACGGGGGTCGAGCACCACCTCGACCTCCACCGAGGCCACGTCGCCGTCCGCCGGCCCCGAGGCCAGAGGGCTGCCGGTCCACGACTCAGCCCTCCACACCTCCGCGGGGGCTTCCGTCCCCGCAATGGCGGTTCGTCGGAGCAACACGGACGTGGTGGGGCGTGCGGGCGGGCCGGGGGCCGGCCGGACCCGCCGCCTCACGCGGCGCACCTCTCGCAGGCCTCCCGCTGAGGCGCCCGCCGGCGATGCCGAGGCGTCCTCCTCGTCCGCTGCATCGGACTCGTCGACCTCGCGGATCAGCGGGCCCGCCCGCGCGGGGGCTGCGGGCTTCTTAGACAGCGCCGCAGCGGCGGCTGCCGCGGCCTCCGCCCCGTCCTCCTCCTCGGCGTCGTTCTCGCCCCGCCCCACCTTCGTCAGCCCTTCCATCCCCTTGGCTCCCCCGCCCCCCTCCCCTCCTGCCCCGTCCCCGTCCTCGTCCTCGCTGAGCCGGTGCATTCGCATCGGAACGTGGATCGTGCCGTCAGCCCCCATTCTGGCCCCGGCCACGGCGGCGGCCGTGACGTCCCTGGCCGCATCCACGCTTGCCGTGCCACCCGCGAGACCGACCGCCGTCGTCGCGCCGCCCCTGCCCGCCGCTGCCGCCGCCTCGTCGTCGGTCTCCACGGACTCGATCCCCGCCTTGCGCGGGTTGCGCACCCACTGGGCCGGGGGAGGGAGCGTCCCCTTGTACTTGGAGGCGAGAGAGGGCAGGCGGAACGCCCTGCTCAGCGTCCAGGGCCTGTCCGCCTTCCGCCCGAACTTGGCCTCGACGTTTTCGAGCACCACGCTCACGACCATCTGCCGGAAAGCCGGGCCGTCGGCGCCCCTGCACCCGGCGGTCACCTCGGGATTGACGATGATGTCGTACACAGTGCACGTCCGGCCGGCCTTGTCCACGTCGGTGCGGGGCGGGCCGAGCGAGATCGGGACGTGCAGCCCCTCCACCTCTTCGCCCCTCGTGATGTGCGTTCGCCTTCTGAATCCCGGCACGTGGGCGGATTCGGTCACGTTGATGAAAACCTTGGTGCCCCCGGTCACGGCTGACCGGTCAACGGGGACTGTGCCGGTCTTGATCACGAACGCCGGGTCGGGGACGATTTTCCGGCCGTCCCGCTGCGGTGAGGGCAGAAGGTACAATCAACGCGCATCGTGGCGCCAAAGCTGCCGCGGTCTACGGCGTGGCGGCCCAGCTGGTGGCAAGCTCACCGGCCCGCCTGCACCTGCTCCGGCGGAAGCCTGGAGCTGTGCCATAATGTCCGCGTACTGGTCGGGCTGGGACTCTTTCAGCGCGTCCAGCATCTGCGAGGGCTGGCGAGGACCAGGCAGGGCGGTCGTGGGCTGCGTTGTCAGAACGGCAGCCTCATGCGCCCGGACACGCGGCGGCCTCACCGCAGCGTACGCCTCCAAGCCCTCCGGGGTGTCTGGCGTCGCCATGTCGGCCGGGAAGGAGTGACCTGTGCGCGATGTGTGGTGGGCGCGACGGGCAGCCACTGCGTTGGTTTTTGCTCCGCCGGCCTGCCTCGGCAGCTTCTTCGTGCTAGTCACGCTTGTCAGGCCGCACCAGGTCGTGGGGCGCAGCCATGTCGTTTGACCTGCTGGGCCACTGGTAGTTCCGCCTCTGGATGACGAGTGTGGCGGCGACAACCGCGACGGAGGCTGTGTACACGATATCGAACCAGCGGTGGAAGAACATGAAATGGACTCCGCCCAGCGCCCGGGTGAGCATGTCGCGGTACTCCTCGGGGATGGCCATGCGCATGAGGAGGACGACGGAGACGAAGTAGGCCGCCATGACGAAGGCGAGACCGAGCGCGAAGCTGCCGTTGGACTGCTTCGAGGCGACAGCCCGGAAGACCTGCGAGGGGGCGCGAGGGCGGCTCATGGCCTCCCAGTAGCGGCAGCGGCAGCGCGGCACGGCGGGACGGCGCGGCTTCGGTGGCGGCAGCTCTGCGCGGCTTCGTCGCCGGCTTACCTTTGCGAAGTTGACCAGGAAACCCTGCGTGCTGGACACCACGATGATGCCGACGACGAGGAAGCTGAGGGGCTGCACCGCGGCCTCGACGGCGGGGGGCAGGTCCAGGTAGCGGGACCCCTCCCTGACGACTCGCGTGATCATGTCCGTCTGTGGGTCGATGGAGAACAGGACGCCGCGCACCGACTGCGGTATTGGGGGGATGGAGGGGGAATGGTGACACGACTGTGGCCGATGGGCGGCGCCGGAGGAATCGTGACGGGCGCCCTTGCCTTCCTCGGCGGCCGTGCCTGCCTCGGCAGCCGGGCCTCACCATGACGGTCTTGACCACTGTGTAGAGGAGCAGGAACGTCCCCAGGGTCTGCAGCAGCCTCCCCCACGGCGTGCCCGCCCTCGTCTCGGCCAGGGCCCGTGCCCTGACGTCCTTGAACACGCGAACTTCGTCCGACAGCAGCGCCCGCAGCGTCACCGCCTGCTCCCGCGTGGCAAGCGCGCGGTCAACGGCGGCGGCCGCAGCCGGGGGCAGCAGCTTGCCGCGCCCGAGCCAGCGGCAGAGGCCGTCGCAGCAGCCCCCGGCGCCGCGGGCGGGAGCCTTCGACCCCGAGACGGGCGGTGACGGGGACGGTACGCCGCGCTCCGGGTCCGCGGCCCCCGCGCCGTGAATGCGCTGCCTGAGCGCCGCGCCGGCCCCCGAGCCGTCGTGCGCCGTGACCGGGCTGAGGCCGCCCTCGGGCCCGCTCTCGGCGGCGCCGTCTAGGTCCAGGACGAACGGCCCCACGCCGTGGAGGGTGACTGCCGCCGCCGCCTCGGCAGCCTCTGGCCCAAGCGCCTCGGCCTCGGCGAGGGCGGACCGGTGGCGGCGGAGGACCGACGCGAGCTCGCGCTGCAGCCGCCGCACCGCCGCCACGCTGTCGTCGAGCGCCGCGCGGGGCACGCTGGGGTTCAGCTGCGGGAGCCACGTGGCGGGGGTCATGACGCCGCCGAAGCCGGCGAGGGCGGCGGACGTGGTCACGCCGAGCACGCCCAGGCGGCCCACGTTCCCCTCCAGCGAGAGCATGCCGGTGTCCTCCGCCGCCGTGATGGGGAAGAGCACCCCGAGGTGGTAGTAAGCCACCATGTACGCGCCCGTGACAAGGCAGCTGCCCGCTCCGGCAGTCGCCGCGTCCAGCCCTTGCTCCCTGCGGGGCGCCAGGGGCGAAAGCCAGGAGGGTGTGACCATGCGCGGCAGCTTTTCTCGTCACGCAGGCCTGCGGCCGCCGCTGGCTCACCGGAGCATGGCAAACGTGAGCAGCGCCGGCAGCACCAGCACCTGCATCACCGCCAGCCCTCCTAGGTCGAACCGCCAGAGCGCGAACCTGATCTCGAACGAGTACCAGCCTGCGAGGGCGTGACGGGCAGGCGGCGCGCCGCGGGTGGGTGCTGGGCCCCGCGCGGGGTACGGGCGCAGCATAGTCTGCGGCGGCTGCGCTCACTGACGACCTCCATGATGGCAAGCACCAGCATGTTCAGTGAGAGCGCAAGGGTCAGAGCGAACGCCCCCTGCGGCGCGCGGGGCGGGCGGTCACGGGTGAGATGCCACGTGCGGCGGGCAGCACCAACGCTCGCGGAACCCGGTGCCGCGGGCTCCCTCACCCCCGGGATGATGCCGAAGCTCTCATGCCTGCTTCGAAGAAACATGCCGTAGAACAGCAGCCCAAACGCCCCGGGAACCAGGAAGGTGGCAAGCAGCTCCGCGCGCGTCTGCAGCGGCACGTCCTGGAACGCCGCACGCCACGTGTCCTGGCCGGCGAGGGCCTCGCCAAGCATATCCATCCTGTGGGCCCCGCTGGGGGCCGGCGGCCGCGCCTCCAGAGTGAGCGGCGGCGAATGTGGCGGCTCGGGCTGCCCTGCCGCGGAATGTTTGGTGGCGGGTGCCCACGCGCGCTCGTCCGTTTCTGGACCCTGTGCACACGCTGTCACGCGTCGGGCGCGGGCGCTGGCGCCGGTGCGGGTGCCGGGGCGCCCTGCTGGAAGTTGACGCTGTATCCTCCCGACTTTGGGTCCTTTTCGAACTTGAAGTTGTCCACGGACATGCCGAAATGCCCCAGGAGGCTGTTCCCCATGTCCTTCAGCTTCCCCATCATCTCCTCCTTGAGCTGCTCCTCCTTGGCGGCCTTGGCCTTCTCGAGCCGCGCCAGCCCGGCCCTGGCAGTGGCGTTCCCCGGGTGGTCGGCGAGCAGGTCCTCGTAGTCTGCGGGGGACCGGAGACGGCAGGCGGGGCGGGGGGGGATGGCGGCAAGGGGGCGGGGTCAGCCGCGGCACCCTGACGAGCCGAAGGCAGGGCGCGCATGGCCGGCACCCTGACAAGCCGAAGGCAGGGCGCGCATGGCCGGCACCCTGACAAGCCGAAGGCAGGGCGCGCATGGCCGGCACCCTGACAAGCCGAAGGCAGGGCGCGCATGGCCGGCACCGGCTTCCGTCCCGTCTGCTCGCGTCGGGGGGTCCCCTGCGGGCGCCCGGCCTCACCCTGCAGAGCCTCGTCCACCATCCCCAGCCGCTCCAGCGCGGTCACGCGGCGCAGCATCGCCTTGACGTAGCCCGGGTCGATGTCCAGGCAGTCATCGCACGCGGCCACGCACTGCTCGAATCGCTCCAGCCGCAGCAGGCACGCCGCCCTGTTCGCGTGGTAGGCGGCCCGCTTCCCCGCCAGCGCCGGCCGCAGCGGCGCCGCCGCCACCGCCTCCTCGTACAGCGACAGCGCCGCCTCCGGCTCCCCCGCCGAGAAGCGAGAGTTCCCCTCCGCCTTGAGACGGTCCGCCTCCTCCTCGCTCCGGCCCGCCGCGGCGTCCTCCTCCTCCGTCACGTCAGGAGGGGGGGCCTCCTCCTCCTCCTCCTCGGCCTCCGCCCCTTCTGCGGCCGCCGCCTCCTTTGTACCCTCGTCCACGGAATCTGCCTCGGCGCCAGGCGCCGCCGGCCCCGCTCCTTCGCCCACCGGCACTGCCTGCGGCCCACTGCCTGCGTCATCATCTGCTCGCGCTCCCGCCGTCGCGCCAGCCGGACCAGCGGCGGCAGCGCCAGCGGCCGCCAACGGGCCGGCGGCGGTGCTTCCGCCGCCGTCAGGCACCAGCACCGCGGCCTCATCGCTGCGCGCGGCTGACTCATCATTGCTGACCGCTAGGCTCGGCTCGTGCGGGGTCAGCACCGCGGCGCTGTCCTGCGGGCCGCCGTGGGCCGCGGCCACGTGTTCGGCGTCCTGCGCGTCGGGCGCCGAGCCGCGAGAGTCGGCCATCCGTCACTCTCGGAGCTTGAAACGGCAGGTCGCACCTAGATTCGTCCGCAATGCGCGAGCCTGCAGCTCGGAGTCGCCGGCGGTGGAAGCAGAAGGGAAGCCTCGCGGCCCTCAAGCTCCGTAGCGCCTCGGGCACCGCAGCTTTGCGACGCCGAGGATGCCTGGAGCAGGGTCTCGGCACGCGGCGCCAAACCACGTCGTGTGCGTGGCGATGACGAACACGGGAGCAGAGCGGGGAAGCGGGCCGGCCCTGCAGCATTCCTGGCCGCGAGCATTCCTGCCGTAGTTTCGCCGACCGCGCACTCTGACCGTAGCCCGCAGCCCTGGCCGTCCAGAGCGACCCGACCTCCATGTCTGACGCCGAGCTCAACCGGGTGCAGCGGTACGGAGGCACACGGCTCGTTATCTTTTCGTATGCTGTGCGGATCGTCGGCGCGGGCGTTGGCGCATGTGCGGCCGCGCTTGGGGTGTTCGGCTTCCTCAGCCTGGTGAGATTGCGCGCCGTGGCGCTTGCCACCTCGCTGCGCGGCCAGCAGCCGCTGGTCTCGCGCTAAGTCCGAGCCGCAGCACCGTCGCTGCGCTGCCCGCGCACAGCCGCCCCCCCCGCGCCATCTCGGGCCGGCTGCTACGAGCCACAGCATATGCCGTACCGAAAGTGGGCGCCCGCAGACCGGAGGGACGTCGCAGGAGGACAACCTCCCCAGCACAAACGAGGTGAGCCGAGTCGCGACGTTTGAGTTGGGGCGCGTCGCCGCCGGGCGGCAACCCTGCCCCCGCCGGGCGCCGCGCGATCGCAGCTTTACATGGGTGTCAATCTTCTCTGGTTCATAGTCCTGGGGCTGCTGACCTTCTTCGCCGAGATTCGCGTCGGCTTCGTCAAGGAGACCATCCTCAAGCCGTTCGGCTTCCTCCACAGCTACGTCGGCCGCGCCAACTTTTATCTCTTTTTCGGGTCGATCGTGACGTCCTCGGGCCAGCAAAACTCGTACGCTCTCGCTGAGGGCATCATGATCGTGGTGCTTGGCGTGATCCAGCTCCTCATGGCCTTCTTCATGTCCAAGAAGGTGAGCTTCGCCCCGGGCGTCTGCTGGTGCGCGCCGGGTCTCATTCGGGCACTGCGCGCGCATCGCGTCGTGGCGTTGTCCCGCCCGCCGCCGCTCGATGCCGTCCGCGACCGCCCCGCTCGCCGATTGACGCGCGCGCAGCCCAAGACCGGCACCAAGAAGCCTTACGAGAGCGTCGCCCCGCCGGGCACGACGCCGTCCCCGCCTTCAGGGCCGTCGGCCCCCGCCGGGCCGGGCGGGCCCTCGTCAAAGGCCGACTTCTCGTCTGCCTCCGCGGCCACGCCGAGCCTCGGGGCCACGGGGACCAAGAGCCAGCACTCCACCGACGGCGCGTCCAGCACGGACAACCCGTTCCTGAACGTGTGAAGGCCGGGCCGGTCTCGGGGGCCTGCGGGGGCCGGGCCCCGGCTCCCGAGGCGCCGTGCGTGCGAGAGCCGTGTCTGTGCCAGTGCGTATAGGTGTGCCGGTGCCGTGTCTGTGCGTGTCGCGCGGTGCCGCGCCTGCCGTGAGGCGCCGCGCCGTGCAATATGTGTTCTTTCTGCGCGGCTGTCACTGCTCCAGCATCGGAGCAAGTGACCTGCGCACCACGCCGGCAAAGGAGGCGATGCCCGGCCCGGGGTCCGCCCCGCCGGGCGGCGGCTCTGCCCGCACCATGCCGGTGAGGTGCCTCGAGGCCAGCGTCACGCTGAGCTCTACCATGAAGAGTCGGCCGCCGTCGCGCTGCTTGGCGAAGAAGTAGGACTTGTGAACGCCGCCGACGTCCCCCGACGCGATGCACTGCACGCCCGCCGCCTGCAGAGCCCCCTCGACCCGCTCGGGGCTCGTGGCGGCGCCGGCGCGGAGCGTCCCGCCGAAGAAGTCGCCGGGCGTGGCGCCGGCCCAGCGTCCCTCAAAGTCCTCGGCGCCGAGCGACGCGTCGGGCGCGAGCACAAGGGTGGGCGGGGCCGTCGACGCCCGCCAGGCGGCGGCCGGGGCGGGCGCCGGTGCCGGTGCAGGCGGGTCCCACGCGCGAGGCGGGGCCGGGGCGGGGGAAGGTGCCGGGGCAAGGACGGGGGGGTCCCACGCCGACGGTGCCGCGGCCGGGGCCGCCGACGAGGCGGCCGCAGAGGGCGTCACTGACGCGAATGCCCCGTCCCCACCGCGCCCCCCCCGGTCCACGCGCACGGCCGCGAGCTCCAGCCCGGCGTCGTCGTCGTTGTCGTCGTCGTCGACGCTGCCGCGCCTGCGCCCACGGCCGCCGCGGCCGCTTCCCTTGCCGCTCCGCCCCTTGCCGTCGTCGCTGTCGCCCCTCGGCCCCCGGCCCCGCCCCCTCTTGTCCCTTCGGTCCGACACCCCGCCGTCGTCGTCGTCGCTGTCGTCGTCACTATCACGGAGCTGGGTCGGGCGGGCCGATGTCTTGCCGCCGGCCGACGCCCCCCTCGCCGGGCTCTGCTGCCCCTTGGCGCGGCAGCAGCACCGGCGGCACAGGCACGCCGCGAGGGCGACGCATCCGCAGGCGGCGGCGACGGCCGCGGCACCCACGCCGAGGCTGACGGTATCCAGGCCGCCAGGCCCCGATGCCGGCGCGGGGGCGGCCGAGGGCGCCGGGGCCGGGCCGGCGGACGGCGCCGGGAGTCCCGTGACCTCGACCCTGACCGCCACGTCAGCGTTGGCCGCGAGGTCCGACGTGTCGGCGGTGACGACCGCGAAGAAGGGTCCCGCGGCGCCGGCGGGGAGGGCGCAGGGCAGGACGGCGATGGCCACGGCGGCCGACTGGCCCGAGGCGACGGCGAGCGGTGCCGCGCCGAAGACGACGGTGAGGAAGTCGCCGGCGCCGAAGAGCGGGCGCGCGGTCACGCCGTCGACGACGAGGACGCTGCCCTCGCCGCCCTTGTTGGAGATGGCAAAGGAGCCCGAGGAGCCCTTGGGGGCCTCGTGGGGGCACGGCCCGCCGAGAGCGGCGTAGGCGACGGAGAGGGTCATCTCGCCGGGGCTGACCTCGGCGGCGGGGGGCGACTCGAAGGCCACGTTGACGGTGGCCGGGTCGGTGAGGCGGGAGGCCTCGCCGTCCCAGAGGGGGGCGCCGGAGCGGTCGCCGGGGGCGAGGCGGAGCTGCCGGAGGAGCTCCTCGGCGGCGGCCATGACGGTGCCGGACGGGGCGGGGACCAGCGAGCGGCGGGCGGGGTTCGCAGTGCGCCGCGGCGGGACGGTGGCGTCCCTGGGCGGGGCGAGCTGCAGAGCCACGTCGTAGGTGCGGTCGAGGAAGGTGGGGCCGTCGGACGGCCGGACGGACTCCACGTGAACGCGCCAGAGCGAGGCGCCGACGGCGTTGGCGACGTCCCGTCGGAGCATCACCGCGACGCTGGCGGGGGGCGGGCACGAGGAATCCACGCAGAGGCCCTTGCCCACGGTCCACTGGAAGCGAGCGAGGGAGGTGAGGAGGCTGGGGGCGCGGGGGACGGCGCGGGCGGAGAGGGCGAAGCCGGAGCCGGCGCGCCAGGAGCCGGCGGGGGCGGCGGCGGACACAAAGGTGACGGTCGCGGCGGCGCCCTCGGTCGCCCACGGCTCGGCCGGGGCCATGCCGCCGCAGTGGCGGCTCGAGGCGGCGGGGGCGCCGCCGCGGGAGGGGTCGGTGAGCACGAGTGCGTCGCTCGCGCAGCCGTTGCTGGTCTCAACGTCGAGACGGGTGACCGTCAGCTCGAGGGTCCAGCCCTCGGGCGCCTGCAGCCGCCAGCGGCAGTCCAGGGAGGGCGGGTACGCGCCGTCATCGACGCCGTCAAAGGTCGGGCCGAGGGTGACGACGGCGGTATCGGCCGCGCCGAGCCGCGCGACGGCGCCCCGCCCCTCCTCGGTGCAGGCCGGGGTGAGGCACGGGCCGGCGGTGCAGTCCCGCGTCTGCTCCAGCTCCCCGCACGGCGCCCCGCCGTCGCCCGGCGGGATGAGCACGCCTCGGGAGCGCACCTGGGAGCCGGGGCCGCAGGCGGCGGAGCAGCTCGACCAGTTGCCCCAGGGCGCGGTGACGCAGTCCTGGCGGCCGGGCCCGGGGGACGGGCTGGGCGACGGCGAGGGGACAGCAGTGGGGCTGGGCGGCGCGGACCCGTTGGAGGTGGCGGAGGGGGCGGAGGGCGACGGGGAGGCGGACCCGTTGGCGGGGGGGAAGGAGGCGGAGGGCGACGGGGAGGCGGCGGGCCACGCGGAGGGGTCGGGGCACGGCCAGGCGGCGCAGGGGCGCGTCTCGACGAGGGGGGGGCAGGGGGCGCCGCCGGGTGCCGCGGGCCTGACGACGTCCCGCGTGCGGTCCTGGACGCCGCCGCCGCAGCTGGCGTTGCACTGGGACCAGGCGGTGAAGTTTGAGACGGCGCAGTCGGCCTCCGGGCCGGGCGTGTCGGGTGGCACGACCTCGAAGTCGACGGAGAAGCCGGAGCCGCCGCCGAGGAATCCTGCCTCGAACGTCACCAGGGCACCGGCGGGGTCCGGCCCCACCACCACGGGCTCCAGCTCCTTGGCGTCTGACGGGTCCAGGCTGCAGTAGCGGCTGCCCGCCGGCGTCGGGTCCTCTACACCCGCGTAGATCTCCACGGCGCCGCCCAAGCAGACGCCGAGGGCGGTGGAGGCGTCGACCCACTGCCAGCGCAGCCGGACCGACGCCCCGCTCTCGGGGGCGAACGCCCACACGCACCGGAGGTTGGCCGGCGCCCCCGGCCCGCCCTGCCGCCCCACCCCGATGGTGCCGCTCGAGTCACTCATGAGCCTCGCCTTGCCCTCCCCGCAAGCCTCGGGGTCCTGGCGGAAGCCGTCCCCGCCGCCGCCGCCGCCGCCGGCGGCGTCGTCGTCGTCGTCGACCGGCGGGCACGGCACGTCGCAGTCCTCCTCCTGGATCAGAGGCCACGGGCACGCCGCCCCGTCCCCCGACGGCTCGACCACTACAGACCGGGAGCGCGACCTGCCGCCGCCGCCGCACTGCCCGAGCAGCGGCTGGCAGTCGGACCACGCCGACCAGTTGCTCAGCACGCAGTCCACGTCCCAGCCGGGTCCGGGGGACGGCCGGGCGGACGGGCAAGGGCCCGCGTTGCACACCCTCGCCAGCGTTCGCTCCTCCACGCCGGGGCAGGCGGCCCCCCCTCCCTCCGCCTGCACCAGCACCGGCCGCACGCACTCCTGCTCCCCGCCGCCGCACGCCGCCGTGCAGCCGGTCCACAGCGCGCCGTCGCTGCCGCCCTGCCCGTCGATGTCAGGGCACGCGCCGACGACGCAGTCGACAGCTGCGCTCCGGCCGCGGGCGAGGGGGGAGATGGATGGGAAGGGCGTGGCGGGGGCGGGGGGCTCGATGGTCGCGCACGCCAGCGGCTCGCGGGCAGGCGGGCACTGCGAGGCGCGCTGCCTGCTGCCGACGGCCCGCGGGGCACGCCGAGCTACGGCGCGCGGCGCGGGGGCCCGGCGCGCCGGGAGGCTCACCCGTGGAGTTGGGGCTCGAAGGGATGATGCGGTACCGCAGCGTGAAGCCGGTGTTGGACCAGGACTTGCCGTAGGAATGCAGCACGACCGACGCGATCGGACCCGTCGTCACCGTGCCGACGCCGGCCGCAGGCCCGCTGCCGCACTGCGGCGGCATCAAGGCCGGCGCGCCGGGGGGCACGCCGTCCACGAGGTCTACGGCCGTGGTCGCGCAGTCCGCATCGAGGGCGAAGCTGGCGAACTCGAGCTCAACAACCTGCCCCACCTCTGCAACCACGCGCCACTGGCACGAGATCCCGACTGGAATGTGGTCGCCAGGCGAGAGTTCGATCCCGATGGTGCCTTCGGGCTGCCTGAGCACCACCGGGTCGGCCGGGCAGAAGCTTGAAGCCGCAGCGAACGCTACCATGCACAGCAGCCCGCCTAAGCGCCCTGTGAGCACGCCCAGGACAACGAGCAATCAAAGTATGTAGCATACGCTATGCCATGGCCCCGGCGTGCGTGGAGCCGGCGGCCTCGTAAGCAGGCAACGGCGCGGCAAACGGGAGAAGCTGCACACATGCCCGCAAGCCTGCAAGGCACCCGGCGGACGCAACGCGGGGCTCGGCGCCGCGAGGGTCTCACTCGCAGATACGACCGGCACCATGGCACGGCCCGTGTGTTGTGCCTGCGCCGGTAAGCGGCTTCCCGGACGCCGCGTGGCCACGGAGAATCGATGCAGAGCCAGGTTCCGGCCGTGGCGCGGGAGCCGCCGGTGGTGTACACCTCAAATCAGTGTGCTGGTGGCATTGGGTGTACCCCATGCTGTGTCGTGCGACTAGGAGCGCAGCGGGCGAGTGCCGGCTGAGATTGGAGAACGAGGTGCTGCCGATGTAGCCAAACGCGCAGCCCCGGCACCCGGCTCACGCAGGGCTGCGTTGGAGGCAGCGTACTCACCGTTGAGCAATGCACATGCTGCCCAGCGGCCGCCGCTCGGCCGCGACGCGAGGCTGATCAAGCAGCCGCGCGTGAAGCGCCCACACCCGCCGCCACGGCAGCGGACCAGCTTCAGAACATCCAGCAAAGACTTGGAGGCCTTGCAGTCTCTGCGCCAGCTCGCCGCTCTGAGGCGCAGGCACGCCGGTCCGCGATTTCGTCGCTCGACCAACTCCGGGCAGAAAGCTCCAATGAATTTTGCTCGGATCTGCTTGACTCCAACACACCAGGCGGCACACCGCCCGGGCACAGGTTTCCACCGCAGTGCACACCATGAACTTTGCATCGCGTAGGGTTTATGTCGGCGACGAAGCTGCCGAGGAGGTGATCTCCGAGGCCGACCTTCGGTCCAGCCTTGCTCGTTCGACGGCCGCCTCGTACAGCAGGGCCGCAGTGAATCGGGCACGAGGTGCCAGAGTCCATTCGGTTCGAACGTGCAGGGCCTGGGAGGCATCAGCACGGCCTCAAGCGGTGCTGTCGGTAGTGGCCGCGTCGAGCCTTGAGCCCCCCATGGAGGAGGACGACGAGGAGGCCGAAGCGGCCGGAGCAGCGGACGCGCCAGGCGGCCCTGATGACGCTATCGTAAGGCGATCACGCCGCCCGTCACGATCCGCACGCCAGTGGTCTCCCTCGTCGAGAGTGAATGTCGGAGCATCGCGCGATACCCGTCACCGCTCCCCACCGCCCCTTCGCAGCACGAAAGGATCAAGACCAATGTTGTCGGGGTCGATCTCGAGTCTGTGCGCGACCCCGCTCCCGTGGGCGGCCGCGCGGGGACTATCGTGCTCCGTTGCCCGAACGAGCGGTGTGGAGCGCTGTTCTCTCATTTTTCGGCGCTCGTGGATGGGGTGTGGCGCTGTGAGTACTGCGAAGGCTCCGCCGGGCTTCCAGAGGGCATCGATGCCTCGGTGGTCGCTGGGCACACCGTCACCGCGCCTGCTGCCGGTGCGGCGTCCGCGGCGCTCCCGGGCATGGTGGCAGCGGACAACCGCTCCGAGGACGAGGTGTCGATGGTCGAGTTCGTGATCCGGGACCCCAGGGCGGCCCCGGGCGAGGCGCCCCTGCCCCCTCGCGGCATCGTTTTCGTGTGTGACGTCGCTGTGGCGGTCGTCTGCAACAGCCGAGTGGCCTTTGACGACGCGGAGTCGTGGGGCTGGACCGCGGCGCTGGGCAACGAGGTAACGGAGGCGGCGGCAGCAGCCGCGGAAGAGGCGGCGGCAGCCTCGGCGGAAGCGGCGGCGGCGGAGGATCCCGAGGCGGCGGCAGCGGAGGAGGAGGAAGAGGCGTCGGCGGCATCGGGTGCTGGTGACGGCTCTGCCGCGGAGGGGGCGTCCCCCGGCGGGGTGCACTACTCTCGCCCAGTGGGGCCGCTGCCCGCGGACGACGACACGGTGGGCGACGGCACAGGGCCTCACCGGATCGTCACCGCGACGCCCGCCGGCGAGCCGCGGCTGGCGGTCGGCGACGGCGGTGCCGGGCCGCTCGCCGGCGTGGATGGCGTGTCTCGGGTCACGCGGCGCCCGGGGAACGTCGCAGCCGGCTCCGAGTTCACGCTGGAGTTCGGCCCCCGGCCCCACCCGATCCCCGATGACGTCACGTCGGTGCCGTTCCAGATGCAGGTGTGGTTCACGCGGCCGGGGGACGGCCGCCGCATG
>Ga0136560_1000122_pt1 | contig 32013 bp, 22 predicted proteins | sample AntRauMeHopE1497_FD_104925 | JGI IMG/M metagenome (GOLD analysis project Ga0136560, IMG submission 104925) | Saline lake microbial communities from Rauer Islands, Antarctica - Metagenome Hop E1 #497 | ecosystem: Environmental > Aquatic > Non-marine Saline and Alkaline > Saline | place... | reverse complement strand
GGGGCAAACTTAAATGGGTGGCCGGCGGCGGCGTTGGTATGGAAGCGATGGATTGGTTCGATTTACTGTTTCACGGTTTTCCGTTTCTACTCCTAATAAGAAAAACAGCACTTTTCCTTTTCAAGAAATAGTTTATAGCCCGGCGCGCTACCTTTTATCCTTATTTTTCAGTAAGCACAAAAACATAATTCATGAAAGATTACTGCTGTATCCTACTATTCCTTGCATTGACAAACCTTGGAAAGGCACAAACCCCTGAGGAACTAAAATCCCACGTACGCTATAGTATAGATGAGCTACGCGATTTTGTTTCCCTTCCAAACGATGCCCTCAATGCGGATGACATAGATAGCAACCTCATCTGGCTGCGGAACAAATTCAACCAAAGAGGCTTCAATACCTCCATTCTGGAAACGGATAATCTTCCTTTGTTCTTTGCAGCTTTGCCCATGGACGATACCAAACCGACCCTATTGTTCTACATGCATTTTGATGGGCAAGGGGTCGATGCTTCCAAATGGGACCAGGACAATCCGTATGGGACCGTGCTCAAGTCAAAGGATGGCAACCAATTGAAAACCGAGGATTTTACGGCACTGGACAATGATATCAACTATGATTGGCGCTTGTTCGGCAGGTCTACCGCCGATGCCAAGGGACCTATTGTCATGTTCCTAAATGCCATAGACCTGCTAAAGAACAAAGGTAAGGAACTCTCCTTCAATGTTAAGGTTATTCTGGATAGCGAGGAGGAAAAAGGCAGTAAGCCCCTACCTAAGGCAGTACGTACCTACAAAGAACTGTTAATGGCCGATTTTTTGATCATCAATGACGGTCCGATGCATGCCACCGGAAAACCAACGGTGGTCTACGGTTGCCGCGGAATAACTACCTTGTCCTTAACCACTTTTGGCCCCATAAACCCACAACATAGCGGGCATTATGGAAATTATGCGCCAAATCCGGGGTTTCAATTGACACAGGTTTTGGCCAGTATGAAAGATAAAGAAGGTCGCGTTATAATACCTGGTTATTATGATGGTATTTCCTTGGATGAGACAACACAAAACATCCTAAAAAGCGTGCCCGAAAACGATGCGGAAATCAACGAAAAACTACAGTTTAAAACTCCCGAAAAAGTGGGCGGATTCTATCAAGAAGCATTACAATATCCCAGTTTGAACATTAGGGGATTAGGCTCTGGATGGATCGGCGATAAAGCCAGAACGATAGTACCCGCGACCGCGACCGCAGAACTGGATTTAAGACTGGTACCAGAAACAGATGGCACCCGATTAAAAGACCTGGTCAAAAAACACATCCAAAAAGAAGGCTTTTTCATTACCGACACAGTGCCTACAAAAACAGAGCGCATGGCGCATGATAAACTTATGATGGTCACGGAAGGTTCGGTAACCGATGCGTTTAGAACAGATTTGAACAACCCCTATGGCAACTTCATCGTAAAAACGCTACAGGATACCTTTGAAGAGGACGTGGTACAAATACGTACCATGGGCGGTACAGTGCCCATTGCGCCCTTTATCAACGAATTAAAAATCCCGGCATTTCTGGTGCCCATGGTCAATGCGGATAACAACCAACATAGTCCCAATGAAAATCTTAGAATAGGACAGATCGCTTATGGGATACAAACGTTTTATGCCTTGTTGACAACGCCTAAGACGGAGTAGTTTTGGTTGGTTGATTTTGACAACAGATGTTTTAAGCTGGATGTTAGTTGAGGGGAAGTTTTAAATCGGAAAAAAGCCGGTAACTATGGCGAGGGGAAAGAAAGATTGGCTAAGCATGAAGCATTATTTTTGGATTTTTCAAAGGATGGATACGCGTCACTAAATAAAAGCCCAAACATAGCATTGCTTGGGCTTTATTATCCATAATATCGAATTTTTGATACTTACAAACTTCATCAAATACTCCTAAGCAGAATTCCTACTCGCATTAATATTCCCATAAAGTGACCTTGTCACAATTTTCTCATAAAGGTCTTTATGTGCATTGCCCTCGCCAATTTTCTGCAAGGCAAACTGCTGAATGACCAGTAGGGGAAGTACAATATTTTCCCTTATCTTTATGGACTCCCGTGAAATGGCTTCTTTCTCCATCAAAATTTTCATACCGGAAAGCTCCAATAGCATTTTTTTGGACAATTGGTACTCCTCGTGCAATATTTCCCAAAACGCTCCGTATTCCTCGTTCTCCTTCATATAAGTGGTCAGTTCAAAATAGCATTTGGACAGGCTCATCATACTGTTCATCATCAGGGCTTGGAAGAAAGGCACCTCATGATACGATTTTTTGGCCTCCTCAAATCTTCCGTCATCGGCCAAGGTCTTTAATGCCGTACCAATGCCAAAATAGCCTGGCACGTTTTGCTTTAACTGGCTCCAGGAACCCACAAAAGAAATAGCCCTTAAATCGGATAATTCCAGTTTAGCCTTGTTTCCACGTTTGCCCGGCCTACTGCCAATATTCGCCTTGGTATAGTACTTCAGGGTACTCATGTTCTCCAAATAGGGCATGAACTTATCATGGCGCTTTAAGGCATCGTATTTGGCAAAACTGAGTTCGGATAGTTCTTCTATCAAGGCCCTCGCATCTTCCGAGATCGTGATTTCCTTTCCTAGAATGGTATTGGAAAGTCCGGCCGTGAGCAGTTGTTCGCTGTTGTACATAAATTGCTCCTTGGTACCGTAGGTACTGGTAATGGTCTGGCCTTGGATGGTCAATTGGATTTCGTTATTGGCCACCTTGCTCGTCTGCGCCGCATAGAAACGGTGCGTTTTCCCGCCACCCCGTGCCGGTGGTCCTCCTCTACCGTCAAAGAAAATAGCGGCAATATCGTTTTCAGCGCAAACTTCCGAAAGTTCTTCCTTGGTCTTTAAGATAGACCAGTTCGCTTTTAGATAACCACCGTCCTTGGTGCCATCGGAAAAACCGAGCATTATGGTCTGTTTGTTCGCCCTATTATCCAAGTGTGTCCTATACTCCTTTAAACTGAACAATTGCTGCATGGTAGCCTCCGCACTGTCCATCCCCTTCATGGTCTCAAAAAGCGGCACAATATCAAAGGTGATTTTCCTGTCCGCCCATCCGCACCATTTGAATAACGCGTACACGTAGAGCACACTAAAAACATCCTCGGAATTACTTATAATATATCTATTACAGCCTTCCTCGCCATTTTTGGCCTGTATATCGGCCAGTTGGGAAACGTTCTTTATGGTATCCTTTACAATTTCGTCATCGTAATCATCGGCATCAAGGCTTAGCTTTTGGTTTAGTAAGATGTCTATCAATTGTTCTTCGGACAACTCGTTCACATCGGCCTTAATAAATCCATTTTTAAGTAAAACGGCGTTCATTACCCTGGTATGCATACTATGGTCCTGACGGATATCAATAGTGGCAAAATGCGTTTTAAAGATTTTCACTTTATCGATAAACAAATCCAGCTCCTTTAAATACAGGTTATGATACTTATGCACCAGTGCTTCGCGTATTTGGTTCAAGGGATCGATGATATCATCGTACCCAACATCTTTGCTCGCATCGAACATTGCCCTATAAAGGTTGCCCCGTAATATATTGATGGGCTGCTGCACTTCCTTGAAAGTTAGTTTATATTGAAGCCTTTTTAAATCGTTATAATAGCACTTCATTAAGGTAATACGCAGTTCGTTCATCACATCTTTGGTAATGTCCGCCGTTACGAACGGATTTCCGTCCCTATCGCCGCCAGGCCAGAACCCGAGTTTTACGATATCGTGATTTTCAAATTTCTGGTTGCCCATGCTTCCTTTAATGTAGGCGTACATGTCCCCAATGGCATCATAATACACGTGGCGAAGGGTGTAGATGATGTTCTTGGCCTCGTCCAAGGGCGTTGGTTTCTTGGAATTTACCAAGGAAGTAAGTCCAAGTTGCTGCAGCGCCACATCAATTTCGTCTATCCTGTCCTCTAAAATCAGTTCCCTTAAATTCGTAATAATATCCAATATCGCCGGCGTGTAAAACTGCGTTGGGTGCGCCGTAAGTACAATGCGCGCACTAAAACTGTTGAGCTTGCCCAAAATGGAATCCCAATCGTTGTTCTTCTCTACCAACTGAAAATAATCCTGCAGGGACAAAGAACTACTGTGTTTATGCAGTTTGGGAAATGCAGCATCCTCCACACTGTCATAAAGCACCACTTGCCGCTCTACGTATTGGATGATACGAAACATAAAATCTATCCGTTCCTGCTCCGTTTCCAAATCGGCAAAATTCACAAAAAAGCCTTCTAGAATTTCTTTAGGGTTCAGCCCCGCCTTAAGTCCCTTTTGGGATTGGTCCATAAGCAAGGGAATAAGCATCCCAACGTTATCTATGTTCCTGTAGGGTAAATTTAGGAACAGGCTATTGTAGACATTGAACTTATTGTTTACCGACTTTTTAAACTCCTCTAATCTTTCTGACTGCTGCATTCCGCTATTCTGTTTTCTATTCCTGTTATTTTGTTTCCTTTTAATGTAGGTACAATTCCGCTATAAATATCGCTATTCTAGAAGAATCTCGGCCCTTATTTGAGGCTAAATAACAAAAATGAAGCGCTACACCACAAAAACAACAGCTTTGACAACACTTATTATCCTAAACCGTAAAAGGCACCTATATTTACAGAGTAAACAAGTAAACAATTTTTTTCATTTTCATATAGTGTTCTCGTAAAAGAGTCCGGTCCCACAAGATCGGACTCTTTTTAGTTTTGGGGGTTTCCTAAACTCTCTAAAATTAGGAAGGATTATCTCCGAGAATTTTTGGTAATATTTTTTTAATTCGTTTTGTACCTTGGTAGCATAAAATAGAAATGTGCGTAGCGGTAACTATCTTCCTCTAATTTGGCTGATACAAGTAATCGGTACTGATATACAATTGTTTTGCTTCATTATGACCAACCAATAACCAATGCTAAAATTCTTTAGAAAAATATACTAAATCAAACACCATGAAATATTTTATACTCCTTTTCACCTTTCTATTCGCTTTTCAATTGAAGGGCCAATCACCCATTATGCAGCCGAGCATTTCTCCTGATGCTACACAACTCGCCTTTAGCTTTCAAGGAGATATTTGGGTAGCCCAAGTCAATGGAAAAAACCCTCAACGCCTGACTTTACACGAAGCCTATGAGGGAAATCCTGTATGGTCGAATGATGGAAAACAATTGGTTTTTTCAAGTGACCGTTTTGGAAATGATGATTTATTCAGCATACCGGCCAACGGAGGTGCACCCACTCGTCTCACTTACCACTCTGCTGGGGACCAGCCCTACAGCGTAATGCCAAACGGAGACATTCTATTTACCACCGGCAGAAATTACCAACAGGTAGAAAGAGAATCAGAAATTTACGTTTTAAAAGTAGGAGCAGCTACAGAGTTGCGCTTTATGGATGCTTTAGGATTTGATCCGGTGAGCTCTCCTGATGGGAGCAAAATAGCTTTTGTGCGAGGTACTTGTAGAACAGAAAGAGAAGCCTATAATGGGCCAGCCAATCGTGATGTTTGGGTGTTTGATAGAGAAAAGGATGAATACCAACAAATTACAATTGATAACACCAATGATTTTGCACCGCAATGGCTCAATAATAACGAATTGGTATTTATTTCCGGAAGAAGTGGCCGTTATAATATTCATCAGTCAGATTTAAAAGGACTAAGTACCCAATTAACTAATGAAGAAAAATTCGGTATTATCTCTTATTCATTGAGTAGCAAGGGCAATAAAATAGCCTATCAGACAGCACAGCAGTCATTTCTTTTCGACTTATCGGAAAAAAGCAAGTCACCTATTAATGTTGCAATTGCTACCGACTATCGGTTTGATCCTGTTGTAAAAGAAAGTATCAAAAATAGAGTGGATGAATTTTCGGTATCTCCCAACGGGAAATTTATTGCCTACAGCAACCGCGGTGAGTTATTCGTGACGCGGAATGATAAAGAAGATGATAAAGCAGTCCGCTTAACTAATACTTCGGCACGTGATATGAATCCTGTGTGGTTGAATGATGAGGTATTGCTTTTTATCTCAGACAGCGAAGGACAAAATGACCTTTACATGATAAAATCTACTGATGCCAAAGTGATGGATTTATTTTACTCTTTCAAAAGGGAGGTTACACGCCTGACTAAAACTGACGAAGAAGAAAGCAATCCTGTTGTAAGCCCTGACGGAACCAAAATAGCCATTCAGCAAGGAAGAGGAAAGTTACAGGTATTTTCTATTGAAAAATCGGGAAAGCTTAGTAATGAAAAAATACTTTTAGATGGATGGTCTGCAGCTGAGGGACTCGCTTGGTCACCAGATAGCAAATGGTTAGCCTACAGTAAACCTGATTTAGATTTTAACGAAGAAATATTCATTCATGCAGCTGATAACAGCCAAGCTGCTGTAAATGTGAGTATGCATCCCAAGGGCGATGCTAATCCTGTTTGGAGTAAGGATGGCAGTAAGTTAGGCTTTGTGTCGGAAAGAAATAATGGAGATAATGACATTTGGTTTGCTTGGTTGAAAAAGGAAGATTGGGAAAAATCTAAGGCCGAATGGATGCGTAAAGAAAAGGAAGCCAAAGATAAAACGACAGAAAAAGATAAAAAAGAGGATGATGATAAAAAGGAAGACAAGAAAGAGGAGAAAAAAGAGGAAGTAGTGGCTGTTGAAATTGACTTCGATAAAATTTACCAACGCATAGAACAGGTAACCAAATTTGCAGGTGGAGAGTCAGATTTTGCTTTTGATGCTAAAGGTGAATTTATTTATTACATCAATGGAGGAGTAAGCAGAAAGGATTATGAAATTGATAGAAGTCTATTCAAGATAAAATGGGATGGCAGCGATAAAAAAGAGATAAAGGGAGCAAAAAATCCCTACGGGATGCAAAAATCACCGCTCGATGGAAAGCTCTATTTTATGCAAGAAGGAGGCATGATGAGCGCACTCACTTTAAAATCGGATGAAATTGAAAAATTGTCGGTCAGTTCCGAAATGAAAATACGTTATCAAGAAGAATTAACACAGATATTTGAGGAAGGCTGGAGAGAATTGGGTGCAAACTTCTACGATCCTAATTTCCATGGTCAGGATTGGGAAGCGCTCAAATCAACTTACCAACCCATTGCCTTAGCAGCTTCCTCCAAACAAGATTTCCGACTTTTTTTTAGTTTGATGCTTGGTCAGCTGAATGCCTCGCATATGGGACTTTATGGAGATAATCCACAAAAAGAAACCCAAGAAGAAATGACTGGAAAAATAGGGATCGAAGGTGAGGCTGTAAAACAAGGCTTTAAAATTTCCCGAATTGTTGCCAATAGCCCAGCAGACCGCGAAGAAAGCAAACTAAAAATAGGTGATATCATAACAGCAGTGAATGAAGAAGCGGTTGTGCCATCCGGCAACTTTTTTGCCTGGATGGAGGGCACCACTAATGAAAGAACGCTATTAAGCATCAAACGGGAAAATGAAGATTTAGAAATTCTCATCTGGCCGAGTGCTTCCTTAGGAGCAGAATTGTATGACGAATGGGTAGAGGATAGACGGAAATTGGTTGATGAATACTCAAACGGAAAATTAGGCTTTTTGCATATTCAGGGTATGAACTGGCCTTCCTTTGAGCGCTTTGAGCGCGAATTGATGGCCGCTGGCTATGGTAAGGAGGGCATCGTGATAGATGTGCGTTATAATGGTGGAGGATGGACTACAGATTACTTGATGGCTGTATTAAATGTTAAGCAACATGCATATACGATTCCCAGAGGTGCTGCTGAAAACTTATCGGAAGAACACAAAGACTTCAGGGAACATTATCCATTTGGAGAGCGCTTACCGCTGGCCGCTTGGACGAAACCATCGATTACCATCTGTAACCAAAACTCTTATTCCAATGCAGAAATCTTTGCTCATGCTTATAAGACCTTAGACCTCGGTACTTTGGTAGGAACGCCCACCTTTGGCGCAGTAATTTCTACAGGTTCTACAAGATTACAAGACGGCTCCAGACTGCGTTTACCGGGTAGAGGTTGGTATGTGAAAGCCACAGATGAAAACATGGAAAATGGCCCTGCTGTACCAGACATACTTGTGTCTAACCCACCTGCATACAAGGCAAAAAATGTTGACCCACAATTGAAAAAGGCGGTAGGGCAGTTGCTAAGTGAAATAGGGAACTAAAAAGAAGAAAATGTACAACAGAAGGTTGAACCTTGATAACGTTGATGCTCTTCTCTCATTAACTACTAAAAATTTATTCAGTTCTTTGTGGTGAAGATTTTAAGTTGTAAAGACCCCCGCTACCGCCAGTTTGCAACTGGTGGCCACAACAGTAGGTCAATAATGGATTTCTTTTATTTTCTTCTTACTCTTCTTGCTTCTCAGTACGCCACGATTAGAAAACTAACAGTAGCGATCATTCTAGCGGCAGTAGGGGGTCTATTTAAATTAGATTTTAACCCCTTGGTTACATAATAAAAGTCCTTTGCTCCAGTGGCTCTCGTTTTATGACGAATGTTCGAAAGATTTGGCATAGCAATGAATTTTGACAACGACTGTATGTCAATTTTAAAGCTAGTAGTTGCACTAAACATAAGCGTTTGAGCTAGTGTTATATCAGCATTTTTCGCCTTGTGCCGGCAAACAAAATAACCTCCTAATACTCAAACAAACTATGTCTCAACCTACCTTTACTCAAAAAGAAGGTGCCAAGACCAGCTAAAGGACGAACAGGAAAATTTGAGCCCGAACGCTCTGGACAGTTCGTAGGAACCAAAAAAAATAATAAATTGCGTGCTCCCGGCACTATACAAGGCCGCTGGGTTTAATTTCAATAAAAAATATGTTCCATAGCTATTTGCTCATACTCCTTCTACTTAGTTCCTTCGCGATAGGGCAGGAATCAAAAATCGAATGGAGCCCTAACTATCAAATCCAGATTGATGACTTTAAACCTTCTCGAGTCGATATCAACCAAAGTATAACCGCAATTTCGGTCAGCTCTGGTGTCATGGTCGATTTCGCAGTACAGATGAGCAACATCGAATTTATGTTTACAAAAAATTTCAACGCCAAGTTGGTGTGTTCTTTTAACAAGGAATCAGCATCAATAACTGCTCCCGATAGCTTAAAAGCCGGCAAATTGCTTAAACTGGTTCAATTTGATTTTGACCTTTCCGAATTGTACACCAGAAAAATGAGAAAAGAACTTTTTGAGAACAAGAAAATGTTCTCCAATGTGACTTTTTTTCAGCCCTATTTTGATAAAATGAATGCTGCACGGAATAAAATTAGTTCCGAAATTTATACTGCATCCAACTTTGGCGAAAATTCAACATTTTTAGAAAAAGAACATGCCGCGATCAAAGAAGAGATCAACTTGCTATCAGATTTTTGCAAAGAATGCAAACCGCCTAAAAAAAGGAAATAAACTACACAACTTCCTTGCCACCGCCAGTTTGCAACTGGTGACCACAACCGCAGGCCAATATCTACTCTAGAAAAAACTAAAAGTTTTAACGTGGATTTCTTTTGTTTTCCTGCTACCATTCTTGGTTACTCGGCACGTCACTAGTTAAAAACTAACGGTAGCGATTATACTAGCGGAAGCGGGGGATGCTGGATGAGTACAATTTTTCTTAGCTTAATTTTATCGGGTTTTTTAAATTTTTAGTTTGTTATCCTGGTAGGATGAAATAGAAATATATGTACCGGTAACTATATTGCTCTTATTTGGAGGATATATTGCCGTTCGCCCAAGCAGTAGGCCAATAACTATCCTAAAAAATGCAATAGTTATATGTTAGATTTATTTATTTTCTTGTTGCTCTACGTGCTAAGCGGTACGCCACTATTAGAAAACTAGCAGTAGCAATCATTCTAACGGTAGCAGGGGAGTATTTAAATTAGCTTGAATCCTTGGTTAAATAATAAAAGGCTCTTTGCCCCGGTGGCGCTCGTTTATGACGAGTGTCCGCAAGATTTGGCATAGCAATCTATCCCAAAAAAGCAATAGCATTCATTTCAAGGGCAGCTTCTTCATAGACTAAATTACCTGCGATGCTATAGTTCCATGCCGTAGGTTCGTTCATACAACCGGTCAAAACGGTATTATTATAAAATATACCAACTTCTGCACTAAAAGTCAACAATGTGGCAATCTATGGGTATTTGCCTGCTGAACCGTACACCAAGCTTCTTGCCCTTGATTTCCCGCCAAAGGGCGATTTCGCCCAAGGTCATATTGTTACGCCGTTTTTTGGCGTACTCAACAGGAACCGGTTTATGGGGTATGTTTCTCATCGTAGCACCCACCACTTTTTCACAATCGAAGCAATGGAAATGACTTCTGAAAACCGAAAGAAAACCATTAAAGAAAAACACACCAATTATTGAAAGTAAACTTGGCAATTTTCCTTTACTAAAATTTTTTGAACTACATTACGGACATCTATTCTTTTCAATCTTTAAATTGATATGGAAAGTCTCAATCTTTCTATTTTTATTTATACTCCTGCCAAATGAAAACCCGAGTTTTTGTCTCTTTCTTTTTTCCTTTGCCGTCGTTAACCCCGAACGGTCGGGATGCCTAGGCAAAGAAAAAAATAAAATTGTCAAAATTTTCGGTTTTTCATTAAGCATGAGTATAGCCACTACCAACTATACCCCAATTTCAAAATTATGTCCCCTACTCCAACACCGTAAACTCAAGACTAGAATCCGTAAAAACCGTATGTGTTTGGGTCTTAAAATCGGTTTCATCCGCCTTAAAGATATTGTCTACGTAGGTCTGTGGGTTTAGGTCTATGAGCGGGAACCAGGTACTTTGTACCTGCACTTGTAGCTTGTGCCCTTTTTTAATGGTATGGAACACGTCTTGGAGCTTTATATTGACTTCCGTTTTTTCATTGGCTACAAAAGGTTCCGGGTCGGAGAAACTGTTGCGGAACCTGCCACGCATGACTTCGCTGCGTACCATCATGTGGTAATTGCCCATTCTTAAGTGGGGCTGCATTTCTTCATTGGTTTCGGCATCTGCGGGATGTACGTCTATGACCTTTACGATCCAATCCGCCGCGGTGCCCGTGGTGGCTACTTTTAATTTGGCGAGAATATCGCCGGCCAAGGTGAGGTCTTCCTCCATTACGGGCGTTTCAAACACGAGCACATCTGGTCGGCGGGCAGCAAAACGCTGGTCGTCCGTCATGTATTTTCTTGGTGTAAAGACCGTTTTAATATCCTCGGAATAGGGTACTGGTTTTTTAATGTCGCTTATAAATTCGATTCCCGTCGTGCTTTTTAGTTCGGTGGTTAATTCCTGATTATCGGAAAGGAAGAAGTCCATTTTAAAAGTGCCTTTTGGTGGCCATTGATCGTATTCTTTCCACTCCTTTCTACCGGAATCATAGACATAGGCTTCGGGCAGGCCACTATTGGCATCTCCATCGCCCTTCAAAAAGTGATTAAAGAATTTGGTCTCTATTTTCTCTTGATAGAACTCGGAAATAGAATCCCCAAAATAGTAGTTCCCTACCAAATTTCTGCCGCCCCGTCGCGCCCATTTTCCATGGTCCCAAGGGCCAAAGACCATGGTGTTGTAGCTGTTTCGGTTCTTTTCTATCTTTTTATAGGTCTCCAAAGGTCCGTACAGATCTTCGGCATCAAACCAACCGCCTACGATCATCGTGGCTACGTGCGACTTGGATTTGTCCAAATGCTGTATCAAGCCCCTGCTTTGCCATAGTTCATCATAATTGGGATGCTCCTTTAATTCGTTCCAGAAATAATCATCGGTCATGCCATCGGGTGCAATGCTTACGGCGTCTTTCAAATCATACTCGAAATACGAATTCAGGTTTTTTAAAGGTCCCTTATCCAAGAAAAACTGGTATTGGTCCTCGGTGGGCAATTCGGGCAATTTATACCACGCCGTGTCTATAGGTTGGTCGCCATTGGGTCTTGGGGTACCAAAAAGGGAAGTGGCCCTGAAGAAACTTAGCATATAAGCACCGTTATGGTGAAAATCATCAAAGAAAAAATCGCCAATACTGGCCTGTGGTGAGGAGGCTTTTAAGGCGGGATGTGCGTCTATGGTGGCGTAGGTAGCATAAAAACCGGGATAGGAAATTCCCCAAACGCCTACCTTGCCATTATTATTTTCTACGTTGCTTACCAACCAATCTATGGTGTCATAGGTATCCGTGCTTTCGTCCACATCCTTTTCCGAAATTTTGTTCGGAATATAGGCGCGCATGTTTTCGTAATGTCCTTCACTGAGCCATCTCCCGCGCACATCTTGATACACGACAATATTCCCTTCCTGCATCAGGTGGATATTGGGTGCTATCTGCTTTCTAAATTCTCCCTTCCCATAAGGCGCGGAGCTATAGGGCGTTCGCTGCATGATGATGGGGTATTCCCGAGAAGTATCCTTGGGTGTATAAATAGTGGTGTGCAGGGAAGCGCCGTCACGCATTTTTATTTTTACTTCCTGTTTGGTGTAGTTGTCCGAAACATAGGTTTCCGAAATTTCTTCCTTGGCAACCTTCGTGGTTCTAGCGCAGGAAAAGCTAATGAATACAAGGGTAACAAGGATAAGCACATAACGGTAAGGGAACTTTGACATACTGTATAATTTTATGTCCTAAAGCTAGTGAAGATTCCCTAAGCGGGGAAATAAAAAAAAGGAACCGTAATTGGGTTGCCTTTTAGTTATTGATCACAATAGAACCGGTCAAATCTTTCAGAACCGAGAACCTGAAGTTCGCTGCTGCTTGAAAACCGACAGAAAAAACCTGACTTACAAATTAAAGGCTTTTTTTACATCATCCACCTTATCCAACTTCTCCCAGGTAAACAGCTCCACTTCTCTTTCTGCTCTACCATTATAGGGCGATTCAAAAACTTTTGTTACGGTTCTCGGCGTTTTACCCATATGTCCGTAGGCCGCGGTTTCCAGGTAGATCGGGTTTCTTAGCTTTAAGCGTTCTTCAATGGCGAAAGGTCGCATATCAAAAAGTGCGGCTACCTTTTTTGCGATGGCACCGTCACTTAAATTTACATTGGATGTACCGTAGGTATCCACATAAACCGATGTTGGTTCCACTACCCCGATAGCGTAGCTTATCTGCACCAAAATTTCATCGGCCACACCGGCGGCGACCAGATTCTTGGCAGCGTGCCTAGCTGCATACGCAGCGCTCCGGTCTACCTTGCTCGGGTCCTTACCGCTGAAAGCACCACCACCGTGGGCGCCCTTGCCGCCGTAGGTGTCCACTATAATTTTTCTTCCGGTAAGTCCGGTATCGCCATGCGGGCCGCCAATCACAAATTTTCCGGTAGGATTTATATGGTAGGTAATCCCACCATCAAAAAGTACTTGTATGGCTTCCGGCAATTGTGCCTTTACCCTCGGAATCAAAATAGAAATAATATCCGATTTTATCTTCGCCAGCATTTTTTCATCGTCCGGATCAAAGGCATCGTGCTGGGTAGACACAACTATGGTATCTATGCGCTGTGGCACGTTTTCGTCTGAATATTCTATGGTGACCTGTGCTTTGGCATCGGGTCTCAGGTAGGGTATTTCCTTTCCTTCCCTTCGTAATTCGGCCAAAACATATAAGAGTTTATGCGATATATCCAGCGCCAAGGGCATATAATTCTCGGTCTCCTTGGTGGCATACCCGAACATCATCCCTTGATCGCCCGCGCCTTGCTCCTCCTTGGCGCCACGGTCCACACCTCGGCTGATTTCTTGGGACTGCTCGTGTATCAAAGAAATAATACCGCAGGAATCGCCACTAAATTGATATTCCCCTTTGGTATAGCCTATTTTATTGATGACCTCCCTGGCAATGCTCTGCACATCCAGGTAGGTATCACTCTTAACTTCCCCGGCCAATACTACCTGCCCTGTGGTGACCAAGGTTTCACAGGCTACCTTACTTTCTGGGTCAAAGGCCAAAAAATTATCTAAAAGTGCATCACTGATTTGATCCGCAACCTTGTCCGGGTGGCCTTCACTAACGGATTCCGATGTAAATAAATACGCCATTTCAAAATTTAATTTTTACGAAGGATTTGACGCGATAAAGTAAAGTAGCTTACATTTCCCCTGGGAGGATTCCAAATAATCATCCGGAATAAACTGCTTTAGCATTTTAACGCTGAAATTTCAGCAACTAGCCCCACCTAACCAACACTTGGTGTTTTTTGGAACTAGGCCCTGAAACTCCCGAACATTCGGGACAGGGCAAGAGGTTGCAATCAGTCAAATCCTTCCTCTCTTATAAGTATCAAAAGTATGAAAATAGTTATGTTTTAAAAATTATTACCGTTCATTTTATCAGGTTTAATAGATATAAAAACAAAGGACACCATATTCCCTGCATTTCATCCGTTATTTTTTTAACATGCCTAATTTCCTTCGTATATTGCGCGACACATCTTTGGCCAACACCCTAACCATTAAATACGACTCACCATGCACATTGCCGTTGCCGGAAATATAGGAGCAGGGAAAACTACCCTCACCAAATTATTGGCCAAACACTACAAATGGGAAGCGCATTTGGAAGAGGTAGTGGACAACCCATATTTGGATGATTTTTACACCCAAATGGAACGTTGGAGCTTTAACCTTCAGATTTACTTTCTAAACAGCAGATACCGTCAAATCCTGCAGATACGGGAAAGCGGCAAAAGTGTTATCCAAGATCGCACCATTTACGAGGATGCCCATATTTTTGCTCCTAACCTTCACGCCATGGGGCTAATGACCAACAGGGATTTTCAAAATTATTCCAGTTTGTTCGATTTGATGGAAAGTCTGGTGAGACCGCCTGATTTATTGATCTACCTAAGAAGCTCTATTCCAAATTTGGTAAAACAGATACACAAACGCGGCAGGGATTATGAAAACACCATTTCCATAGATTACCTCAGCAGATTGAACGAACGTTACGAAGCCTGGGTGCATGGCTACGAAAAGGGAAACTTGCTCGTGGTAGACGTAGATCAACTGGATTTTGTGGACAAGCCCGAAGACCTTGGCATCGTTATCAACAAGATCGATGCTGAAATACACGGCTTGTTTTAATTATTACGAACGGGCAATAAAAAAAATGAACATAGCAGTAGCGCAGTTTCAACCTAAGGATGGAGATAAAACCTACAACTTAGCCGTTATCCGTGAACTTGCGGAAAAAGCAAAATCAAAGGGTGCGGACGTAATCAGTTTTCACGAAATGTCGATTACCGCCTACACGTTTACCCAGGACTTAAGCCTGCAACAAATAACGGATTTGGCGGAGGAAGTGCCGGATGGAAAAAGTACGCAGGAATTGATTGCGATTTCCAAAGCATCGGATATTCCTATTTTGGCAGGTTTGGTTGAAAGATCGGGTGGAAAAATATACAATACCTATATCTGCGTTACAAAAGATGGCCTGGTCGCAAAATATCGCAAAATACATCCCTTTATTAGCAAATATATGTCCGCTGGGGATGGTTATTGCGTATTTGACCTACTGGGCTGGAAATGCGGAATTTTGATTTGCTATGACAATAACGTGATAGAAAACGTTAGGGCTACAAGCCTTTTGGGAGCGGATTTAATTTTTGCGCCCCATGTTACCGGCTGCACACCGTCCGCAATGCCACATCGAGATTATGTGGCCGACAAATACTGGCAGAACCGTGAAAATGACCCAGTTTCTTTGCGAATGGAATTTGACGGCCCAAAAGGCAGGCGTTGGTTAATGCGTTGGCTACCTGCAAGGGCCTACGACAATGGGGTTTACTATGCGTTTACAAATCCCATTGGTTATGACGGCGAACATTTAAAAAATGGTAATTCGATGATAATCGACCCATACGGAGAGATTTTATCCGAAATAAAATCCTTTGAAAACGATATTACGATTTCAAAAATTACGAAAGAAAAAATTCAACTTTCAGGGGGCTGGAGATACAAGAATGCCCGCAGACCGGAACTGTACAGGGACATCATTGGCGGCAATCACAAATCGGACACAACGCCGGTATGGATGAAAAACAAGACGACGAAGGAATAAGAATGTTCGTACAAAATTATGGTTGAATTGACACCCCTTAAATCTTGGGAACACCTTTAGTGCCCGCAAAATCTTTTGATACGCAGCCCGACAATAAAACACATTTACAAAGGATTTAAGCCTTTGAAAAATGTTTGGTAACTATGCAACCTCGTACTTGTCCAAGCCTTACCCATAGGCACCTCAAATAAAACCATGTGCCTTGGCGTGGCGCACGGCTTCTTCGGTTTCCTGAACCAACAAAAAGGGTATTTGGGTAAACCCATTGAACAATTCCCGTACCCGGTTTATTCTTTTGGCATCGTTGACACTCCTTAGGTAAATGGCCTTGATCTGGTTTGGATATGTTTTGGCGATTTCTAAATAAATATCCCCATCCTTTTCGCCACTATCCCCAATAAGGATAAAGGACAAGTTGGTATAGGTCTCCAAAATATTGACGATTTCGTGCTGTTTCTGCGGCGCCGGACTTTTTCTGTTTTTCGCCCTAAGGCTAGAGATACTTCGCAATAAAATGGGTCCTTTGGGAAAATTATTTGTTTTTAGAAATAGCTCTAGGTAACGGTACAGGTTCCATGGGCTATGGCTCACATAAAAAATAGGGTTCGATTTTTTGCCCGATTTTCCCCGATGTAATTTGTGATAAAAATCTGCCGTTCCCTCCAGCGCGTCCCGCCTCTCTGCACTTTTGAAGATGGTATTGATAAGTACCCTCCATTTTAGGGAGGAGACAACGCCCGTGTGAAGTATGGTGTCATCTATATCACTAATAAGGCCATAATCGGAATTCTCGCAAGGGATAAGCATTTCACCGGGAAAGCGATTATTGCCATTGATTTCTCTTTTCAGGTTCTTATCCGCAAAAGAGGCGACTATTGGCAACCAACCCTCCTCATTGGTAAAGCGGGAAAGATGCTCAAAAGATTCGTTTACCAAAAAATATCCATTTATATCCGTATCTGTTTGAAGGGCAATGGTATCTCCGGCCTTTATTCGTATCGCGGTGTGTTTGACCTCATCGGTTTCAAAACGCTTCCATGTGTTCCACAGCAAGGCAGGGAATCCTTTCTGTTGCAGGTCGATTCTTTCGTCCTCCAAGGCCCTGCCCCGAAGATGAAGTCGCCCATTGGTGCCGTAGCCTTGAAAACAGATGATCTGTAGTTTATCCTTTTTAAATAATCCCATGGGCTAAAAATAAGATCTCTTTTGTAATTCTTGCAGCCTAATGTCATAAAAACGTACGTCAAAAGAGGATGTATTTTTTTTAAATAAAACGCAGAGATGTAGTAAGGTTAGACTATTAAGTTGTTTTCAAAAATATCATTATTCATGGCTACCCGTTTTATTTTTAGCTACTTAATTTCACATCTCTCGGAAATGACGTTTTTGTTAAGAATGGGTGCTACCTTCAGACGCTTGCCTCCAACGAACGAAGTATGAGTGAGAGGAAGGCACAAGTGGCTCCGATTTATCGGGGTCGGAGGGTTTGACCGCGTACTGATTTGCCGTATAGTATACTCCTGCCAAATGAAAACCTTTCCCATATTTTTCATATACCAGTAGCGTTGCCGGCATTCATATCAAAATAAAAAAAAACCCTTCACAAGTTTAGTGAAGGGCCCTTTGCATTTTTAACTTACCTAAAATCGGTTAAGATTTCTATTTATTTACGATACTCGCAGTATTTTTTACCTTAGTTGTCAATTCCTTGGATGCAGCGTTGGAAGCAGCAATTTTCGCTCGCACTTCTTCTTCGGTGCCTTCAAAAACCTGTTCGGAAATGGTTTCTTTACCGTTTTCCGTTACTGTAGTCGTAATGATTGCAGTTGTCATGCCTTCGGTATTCGTATCCATTTCCACATTTACTGCAGTTTGACTTACCGATTGCGTGTACTCGGCCTTCGTTTCATTGTAAGCTGTCATGGTATCTCCGCTCAAAGCGATACTTGGCGCAATGACCAATGCGACAACGGACATCAATTTCAACAAAATATTCAGGGAGGGGCCTGATGTATCCTTGAACGGATCACCAACGGTATCACCGACTACGGCAGCTTTGTGTGCATCGGTACCTTTACGGCCTTCGGACTCGATCATTTTTTTAGCGTTGTCCCAAGCACCACCTGCATTGGATTGAAAAATGGCCATCAAGACCCCGGCGGAGGTAACCCCTGCCAATAGACCACCCAACATTTCGGCGCCACCAATGAAACCAACGGCAACGGGAACGGCAATGGCCAAAAGTCCCGGCAATACCATTTCCTTAATGGATGCTTTTGTGGAAATATCCACACACTTGTCATATTCGGCATAGCCATCGGCAGCATCGAATATAGCTCTTTGCTCAGGTGTTGCTTTGGACATATCGGAATCTACGTCCCGCATCACTTCCAAAGCGGCTTTTAATTGCGGGATATCCCTAAACTGGCGACGTACCTCTTCTATCATGGCCATGGCCGCACGCCCTACGGCATTCATAGATAAGGCAGAGAACACAAACGGAAGCATGGCTCCTACCAGCAGACCCGCCATAATAGTCGGTTTAGAAACATCGATAGAACTTACATTGGCAACCTTCATAAAGGCAGCAAACAAAGCCAATGCCGTTAATGCGGCAGAGGCAATGGCAAAACCTTTACCAATGGCAGCGGTAGTATTACCTACGGCATCCAATTTATCGGTACGCTCACGAACTTCTTTCGGCAATTCGGCCATTTCGGCGATACCACCGGCGTTATCGGAAATAGGGCCGTAAGCATCGACCGCCAATTGGATTCCCGTATTTGCCAACATACCTACAGCAGCAATGGCAATACCGTAAAGTCCGGCAAAATGATGCGAAATTAAAATAGCGGCAGCAATCAATAAAATAGGAATCATGGTCGACATCATACCCACACCTAAGCCGGCAATGATATTTGTTGCAGCACCAGTTTCCGACTGTTTTACAATAGAGTTTACCGGTCCTGTACCAGTACCTGTGTAATATTCTGTTATCTTACCTACACCTAAACCGGCTACTAGACCCGCTATGGTTGCAAAGAAAATACCATTAGCCCCGCTAGGTAAGCCTTCAACAGTTTCGGGAATTAAGGCATGGATTATAAAATAAGACGCAACGACCATTAAAGCGGCAGATCCAAACTCCCCAACATTCAAGGCAGTCTGTGGATTTCCACCATCTTTTACCTTTACAAAGAAAGTACCTATAATAGACATGATGATACCTACGGCAGCCAATACCAAGGGAAGGTAAACAGCTCCCAAGCCATCAAAACCGGGCGTGATGATAAACGCACCCAATACCATGGTACCAATAATGGAACCTACATATGATTCAAATAAATCCGCTCCCATACCGGCAACATCGCCTACGTTATCTCCAACGTTATCGGCAATTGTAGCAGGGTTTAACGGGTGATCTTCTGGAATACCGGCCTCTACCTTACCTACCAAATCCGCACCAACATCGGCAGCTTTGGTATAAATACCACCACCTACACGCGCAAATAGGGCAATTGAAGATGCTCCCAAAGAAAATCCGGAAAGCACATTAAGCACCAAGGAAAGATTCTCGGCACCGGGCCAAATACTTTGATAAATCATAAATAAACCACTAAGTCCCAAGACCCCAAGACCTACAACCCCTAATCCCATTACGGAACCACCGGCAAAAGCAACCTCCAAAGCTTTCCCTAAAGATGTTTTGGCGGCTTGGGTAGTTCTTACGTTCGCTTTGGTAGCCACGCGCATACCAATAAATCCCGCCAAGGCAGAACAGATAGCGCCCACCACGAAGGAAAGAGCCACCATTCCATGGGAGCCGACTTCGTTACTTCCTTTAAAGAATAGGAGAATGGCTACGGCGACAACAAAAATTGAAAGGATTTTGTATTCCGCCTTTAAGAAGGACATTGCCCCATCTGCAATATTTTTAGCTATTCTAGCCATTTTAGCGTCCCCGCCGTCCTGTTTCCCAACCCACATATTCTTGATAAATACGAAGACTAGGGCAACAATCCCGAACACCGGTAAATAGTTTACGATTAATTCCATTTTATTTGATTATTTATAGTTTTTTAAACGGGTGCTAAAGTAGTAAAATAGAATAAAAAAAACCACCTAATATTAATACTATATTAATATAGGTGGCTATACATTAGCAATTTGTCAGCTAAATGGTAAAGGTGCGCTTCTTTTTATGCTCGCTTTCCTCATAGCGCACGACACACTCCTTATATATTTTAATGGCCTCCTCTGCATTACCCCAGCCACCGGTATCCACTTTTTTCTTTTCTAAATCCTTGTACACTTGAAAAAAGTGCTCTATTTCCTTTAACCTATGCGGATTTAAATCGGAAATATCGTCCCTTCTGCCCCAAATAGGATCACTCACGGGCACACATATTATTTTTTCATCAGGTCCCTTTTCATCGGTCATATGAAAGACACCTATGGGCTTTACTTCCATGACTACCATAGGATAGGTAGGCTCTATGCCCAATACCAGCACATCCAAGGGGTCCTTGTCCAAGGCCAAGGTCTCCGGTATGAACCCATAGTCTCCAGGATACATCATAGAGGAAAAAAGGGTACGGTCAAACCTTATTTTATGAAGTGTAAAATCGTATTCATACTTGTTACGACTTCCTTTCGGAATCTCAATTAATACGTCAAAAGTCACATCGTTGTTCTCAATCATATCTTAATTATTCATTTAATTGTAGTGCTAAGTTAAACCAACACCTGTAAAAATCAAACGCCGTTTGACGCCCTAAATTGTTATGGCAACACAAACTTAAAAACTAAAGCCAAAAGTTCCGGTTACCCCAAAGGGCCTAGCCCCGGGATTCTCCAAATAATTACCTCTAAAATTGAAATCGATCCTAAAAACTCTGAAGATATTACCAATGCCCACGGAATACTCGTAGTAAATCCGATCCGAAGGTGCTTGTAAGGGGGTATTAATGGCAGCGGGCGAGCTTAAAAGTCTATTGGCTTCGGACAGTTCTCCCCATACGCCCCTAAGTCCAATAATTTCCCTGAGGTCCAATTTCCTTAAAAACGGCACCCTGGAGAACAACCTTCCATTAAAATTATGCTGTAAGTGCATAGATGTATAGGTGTCCGTAACAAATTCATAAAAATCCAAGTTGGGAAAGGTGCCATAATTGGAGAAAAAGGTTTGGTTGCCAGGCACTATGCTCAACAATCCCAACGGAACATTTCCCAAGGTCTTCCCTACTTCAAAAGTGGTCCTTAACCTTCCAAAAGCACCCAATTGCCATGGTCTGGTATAGGAAAACTGTAACTTGGTATAGTTAAAATCACTATCCAAAAATCCGTTTGTACCCTTTGTGATATTGAGAAGCAAGGTGCTGTAACGGTCATTGACCTCTCTACGTTCCACACCATAACCAATGGACCGCTTTCCGGGCGTATAAATAAATATAGTATTGAAATCCAACTGGCGAACTTCCGACGCTATGCCCGTTGGCGATTCCGGATCTAAGTAGTCCAGACTAAAATCATTGGGCAAGGCAGAGCTAAGCGTTCTAAAGGTGCCGCCTAGCTGAACCCTGAAGTTCGTAATCGGCTCAATTTCAAAGCTCAGGGCGGACAGGTTGATGTTGGTCAGCCTATTGTTAAGCCCTACGGTCAGTAGGGCTGAAGACGCAATGCTTCTGCCCAGTACGTCATTTGTAGCCGTAAGACTCACCCCCATTTGCTCTATATCACGCCGAAAACCTCCGGATACAATAAGTCTACTCTCGCGATCCAGCAGGAATTTTCCAGAAATTCCATGTTTTATTTTTTTATCCGTAAAACCATAAGCGGCATAGCCTTCAATACGCCAAGGGTCGTTCTGTCCAAAATAGGTTCTAGCCCCAAGGCGCACCCTGGGTCCTTCCGCTTCGTTAAATCCCACTACGTCATATAGGTTGCCAATATCTATATTCCATTTATCTATTTCCACGTAACCCGATCCCAATATACTGACCAAATTGTAGTAGGACTTGAATTTTGGCACCGTTTTTAGCGTATCCAACAAGGTATAGATACCTGCCTCGTCCTTGTTCAGCGCTTCCAGTCTGTTCTTTTCCCAAAACGCGTCGTCCGTGAGCATGGCGTTCGGGTCTACCACATTACGGGATTTCCTATAAAACTCCCTATCTTTCGGATTGTTGAATTCGTAATTGTCGTACACCGTCGTCCGTTTACCATAGAGGCCTCTGGATTCCTCCTTTTTCTGAAAGCTGAAATCGCTTAACATATAATCCCGCTTCAAAAGAAAGACCGAATCGTTGACTACATCAAAATCCTGCTCAATATAAATATCCTTTACCCAGTTGATGTTGGCACTTCTGGTCACCTGTAGATTGATGTTCTTTACGGCCCAAGTAGAGTCATTGACCCAAAAATCACCTTTAAAGGTAAGCTCGTTTTTTCTGCGTGGATAGTAGACAATGTTGTAGCACCATTTATTATCTACGTAGGCACTATCCCGTAGGGCATAATTATAGGTGTCTATACCTGTTCGTGATAAGGGACTGGTAAAACTCTTGTCAAAGAATTTAAGATAATTATCATAGATATCGTAGCTCTGATAGAGGTCCTTTACAAAGGCGATGATGGCCTGATTGTTATCGAATCCCGAATTCTTGATTCCCAGAATTTCTTCCTTTTCCTCCCCCAACACATTATCCCCGTACACCTTGGAAAAAGTTTCGTTCAAGAAAATGGGCAAATAGGTCTTTCCAGTGATTCTTGAGGTATCCAAATCCTGAAAAACAAATTCCAGCCCCTTAAAAACCTTACTCTTCATCAAGGCACTATCTATGGTATTTAAGTCAAACTCTACCTTTTCATATTTATCAAAGGCATATTGATCGAATTGCCGCACCCCGTTTTCCCGTTTTTTTGACCATATTTTTCTAAGGATATCAACGGCGGGATTATTGGTTTTGGATTGCTTTCCCCCGATCAAAACCACCTCGTTCAACTGTTCTATGGCTTCTAAAAGCGTAATTGCCAGGTCATAGCTTACCTTTCCCGCTAATGGTATTTCCTGTTGTTGGAAACCAATAAAGGAGACGACCAATACGTCGTGGGTATTGTCCGACTCCAGATAGAAGCGACCGTCATCGTTGGTAATCGTGCCTTTCGTAGAGTTTTTAAATAGTACGTTGGCAAACGCTACGGGTTCTCCGGCCTCGTCCAGAACAATACCGCCTACCTTGGTCTGCGCCTTCACAAAGGCAACACAACACAGAAACACTAAGAATAGGGTTTGTTTCATTATTTCATTCCGTATAAGCTAGGGACAACTAACGTACCAACAAAAAAAGCTTCCTCGACCAAAGTCGAAAAAGCTAAACACGTTTATAAACACATCGTTTATTTATATAGTACTTTTTTTACGGCCTTTACGACGTCGTTGTGGTTGGGCAGCCACTCTTCAAATAATACAGGGGAATACGGTGCCGGGGTATCTGCCGTATTTATTTTTACGATCGGGGCATCCAGATAGTCAAACGCGTGCGCCTGCACATGGTATGTGATTTCCGTTGCTACGTTGCCAAAAGGCCAAGCCTCTTCCAATATGACCAAACGGTTGGTTTTCTTAACAGACTTGAGAACTGCCTCGTAATCCAAAGGCTTTACGGTACGCAAATCTATAATTTCGCAGCTAATACCTTCCTTCTCCAGTTCATCCGCGGCCTTATCGGCTTCCTTTATTATTTTTCCAAAAGAAACTATGGTCACGTCCGAACCTGCTCTTCTGATATCGGCTACGCCCAATGGAATCGTATATTCACCTTCGGGAACCTCACCTTTATCCCCATACATCTGCTCGGACTCCATAAAAATAACCGGATCATCATCACGAATGGCAGCTTTCAACAACCCTTTTGCATCCGCAGGATTGGAAGGCACCACGACCTTTAGACCGGGACAGTTGGCGTACCAGCTTTCAAAGGCCTGTGAGTGGGTTGCCCCAAGTTGACCCGCCGAAGCCGTTGGCCCCCTGAAAACGATAGGACAGGGAAACTGTCCACCGGACATCTGACGTATCTTAGCTGCATTGTTTACAATCTGATCGATGCCGACCATCGCAAAATTAAAAGTCATGAACTCGATAATAGGTCTCAGCCCGGTCATGGTAGAACCAACGCCAACTCCAGCAAAACCTAGTTCGGAAATAGGAGTATCTATGACTCTCTTCGCGCCAAACTCGTCCAACATGCCTTTTGAAGCTTTGTAAGCGCCATTATAATCGGCAACTTCCTCCCCCATGAGGTATATGGATTCATCCCTGCGCATTTCCTCGGACATGGCCTCCGCGATGGCTTCTCTAAATTGTAAGGTTTTCATTCGCTTAAATTTTATTCACTAAGGCTTCCGCCTAAAAGCATGCAAAAATAGCAAATAATATGTCAAACTATCGTGCGTAGGAATCAAAAAAAGTTATAAAATTTACTATGCATGCATAGTAAATTTGAAAATTAATGGCTATCTTCGTACACATCATTTTTAAAAGTATTTCATAAATGAAAATATTAGTTTGTATCAGTAATGTCCCCGACACTACCTCAAAAATAAATTTCACTGACGGAGACACAAAATTTGACACCAACGGCGTACAATTTGTCATTAATCCGAACGACGAATTTGGCCTAACCAGGGCTATGTGGTTCAAGGAAAAACAAGGTGCTTCCGTTCATGTGGCAACGGTTGGCGGCCCCAGTGTGGAGCCTACCATGAGAAAGGCGCTTGCCATTGGTGCGGACGAGGCCATTAGGGTGAATGCAGAACCCGTTGATGGTTTTTTTGTGGCGCAGCAACTTGCGGAGGTCGTGAAGAACGGCGGTTATGATTTAATAATCGGCGGCAGGGAGTCCATAGATTACAATGGAGGAATGGTACCTGGTATGATAGCCACCTTTTTGGATATGAATTTTGTAAATACGTGTATAAGTCTGGAGATAGAGGGCAACACTGTGACGGCCATACGGGAAATAGACGGCGGAAAGGAAACTTTGAGCACTAGCCTTCCCCTTGTGATCGGAGGACAAAAAGGTCTTGTAGAGGAAAGCGATCTTCGTATTCCCAACATGCGCGGTATCATGCAGGCCCGTCAGAAAAAATTAAATGTAATCGAACCTATCTCGGCGTCCAAGACCACGGAAGATGTCAGTTTTGACAAACCTGCCCCCAAGGGAACGGTAAAGCTTGTTGACAGTGTAGCCGAACTGGTAGGCCTTCTTCACAATGAAGCAAAAGTTATTTAAGAAATTACCATTTTTAGGTTAACGATCAAAATTCAGAAAACATGTCAGTATTAGTATACACAGAATCCGAAAACGGAAAATTCAAGAAAAGTGCTTTCGAGGTAGCGTCCTACGCTGCGGAAGTAGCCAAGCAATTGGGTACCAGTGCAACTGCCGTTTCCTTTAATGCAAATGAAAACGAAACATTGGGCGATTACGGAATTTCCAAAGTCTTGCACATAGCGGACGATTCCTTAAAGACATTCAATGCAAAAGCTTATTCACGAGCCTTAATGCAAGCCGCTAGTCAAGAAGGGGCAACAACGATCATTGTTAGCTCCAGTGCGGACACCAAATTCATGGCACCTTTATTGGCAGCATCCCTGAATGCGGGCTACGTGCCCAATGTGGTCGCCGCACCGGAAGCCACAAGTCCGTTTACCGTTAAAAGAACGGCTTTCAGTAATAAAGGTTTTGCCCATACACAGATACACACCGCTAATAAAGTCATAGGAGTTTCCAACAACTCATTCGGAATCATTGAACATAAGACCGATGTTAGCGTTACCGATTTTTCGGTTAGTTTGGACGAGGGTGCTTTTGGAACAAAATCAGTGGAAATAGATAAAGTGCTTGGAAAAGCCACTATCGCCGATGCCGAAATCGTAGTTTCTGCGGGAAGAGGTATGAAGGGACCTGAAAACTGGGGAATGATAGAGGAACTGGCCGATATTCTGGGTGCTGCCACTGCCTGCTCCAAGCCTGTTTCGGATTTAGGATGGCGACCTCATGGAGAACACGTAGGCCAAACCGGGAAACCCGTTGCCAGTAACCTGTACATAGCCATAGGAATCTCCGGGGCCATACAGCATTTGGCCGGTGTAAGCTCTTCAAAAACCAAAGTGGTCATCAATACAGACCCCGAAGCGCCATTTTTTAAGGCCGCAGATTACGGAATCGTTGGCGATGCGTTTGATGTAGTGCCGGAGCTGATCGAAAAATTAAAGGAATTTAAAGCCCAAAACGCTTAAATTTTTGTTATTTTGTGCCCCAAGGGGCTGTTCAAATAATTGGCGACCCAAGTATTTGAACAGCCTTTTTTTTTATTAAAGATATTATGAGTTTAGTCCGTCTAAAAATAAAGGGAATTTCATACAGCCAAACCCAAAATGGTGCGTATGCCCTTATATTGAATGAAGTTGAAGGAGATAGAAAATTACCCATTGTCATTGGTGCTTTTGAGGCGCAATCCATTGCCATTGCTTTGGAAAAAGAAATAAAGCCACCACGACCCCTGACCCATGACCTGTTCAAAAACTTCTCCGATCGTTTTGACATTGTGATAAAGCAGGTCATCATACATAAATTGGTAGATGGTGTTTTTTATTCTAGCATCATTTGTGAACGGGAAGGCATCGAAGAGATTATAGATGCACGCACGAGCGATGCCATTGCCTTGGCCTTGCGCTTCAATGCGCCTATATTTACGTACAAGACCATCTTGGATAAGGCAGGTATCTTCCTCAAATTTTCATCTAAGGATAAAGAGACCAAGGACACCAGCGGAGAAAGCATCATGGTAGACGAGATACTGCAAGAAGGGGAAACCGTACAGCTAGAATCTGGAGCCTCCGATGGCTATAAAGAACTTACTTTAGAGGAACTCGAAAAAGAACTGGCCAAAGCAGTCACCAACGAAGATTACGAAAAAGCGGCTAAACTAAGGGACGAAATTTCCAAAAGGAATTAAACTAAATCCCTTCAAATGAAGAAAAGTACTTTGTTACTGTCTCTCTTTATTCTTTTTTCCTTTACGCTTTTTGCCCAAAATACAGCCTCTGGTCAAGTCATTGATACTGCGGTGGACACCACCATAATTAACAACATGCCGGCTGCCAATTCCGAGCTTATAGCTAACGAAGGTTTTTCCATAAACAGTCTGTGGCGCGGTGTGCTTGGTATGGTAGCACTATTATTGTTGGCATTTTTGTTCAGTTCCAATCGCAGGGCCATTAATTGGAGAACGGTTGCCGTGGGTCTGGCGCTACAATTGATCATCGCCATAGGTGTGTTGAAAATACCTTTTATACAATTGGTTTTTGAGCAAATAGGAAAAATATTTGTAAATATCCTGGAATATACAAGGGCCGGAAGTAAATTTTTATTTGAAGGCCTAGTGGTAGATACCAACACCTTTGGCTACATATTTGCCTTTCAGGTATTGCCTACCATCATTTTCTTTTCGGCACTTACCTCCTTATTATTCTACTTGGGTGTAATTCAAAAAGTAGTAAAAGCCTTGGCATGGTTGTTATCCAAGAGTTTGGGCATATCCGGTGCGGAAAGTCTCTCGGTGGCGGGAAATATCTTTTTGGGCCAGACCGAGGCTCCGCTCTTGATCAAGGCCTATTTGGAAAAAATGACCCGCTCGGAAATACTGCTTGTCATGATCGGCGGCATGGCTACAGTGGCCGGTGCTGTTTTAGCCGCCTATATTGGTTTCTTGGGCGGAGAGGATGAGGCTTTACAGCTCTTGTTCGCCAAACATTTATTAGCCGCATCGGTTATGGCCGCACCTGGTGCTATCGTCATCTCTAAAATGCTGTATCCACAGACCGAGGCCGTAAATACCGATGTTAGCGTCTCCTCGGAAAAGATAGGTTCCAATATTCTGGATGCGATTGCAAACGGCACCACCGAAGGGCTAAGGCTTGCGGTCAACGTTGGCGCCATGCTCTTGGTCTTCGTTGCCATTATTGCCATGATCAACGGAATTTTGGAATGGACCGGAGATTTAACCAACCTCAACTCATGGATAGCCGAAAATACCTCGTATCAAAAATTTTCCTTGGAAGCTATTTTAGGAACCATATTTGCCCCTTTGATGTGGCTCATAGGGGTAGCCAAGGAAGATGTTATGCTGATGGGGCAATTACTGGGCATTAAACTGGCGGCAAGTGAATTTGTTGGCTACATACAATTGGCGGAATTAAAGGATATGGCCAGTATACCCCACCTGAAATACAACAAGTCCATCATCATGGCAACCTATATGCTCTGCGGATTTGCCAACTTTGCTTCCATAGGCATTCAAATAGGCGGTATTGGCTCCTTGGCGCCCGGCCAGCGCAAAACACTGTCCGAATTTGGGATGAAAGCCGTTTTGGGCGGTTCATTGGCTTCTTTGTTATCGGCTACTATTGCAGGGATGATTTTAGGGTAGAAAAAGCCCCCTAACCCCCCAAGGGGGAACTCTTACTCAGACGTTGATAATTATTGATAAGTGATGGCCTTTTAGTTTCTAAAGAACAACTTCTTATCCTTATTTTTGAATCTTAAAAGTATACTATTCATATTAATAAGTTCCCTCTCCTTGGGAGAGGGCGGAGGAAGAGGACATGAAACAATACCACGATCTATTAAAACATGTGTTAGCGGAAGGCAACCAAAAAGACGACCGCACGGGTACCGGTACCAAAAGCGTATTCGGCTATCAGATGCGTTTTGACCTCAGCGAAGGTTTTCCGATGGTCACGACCAAAAAATTGCACTTAAAGTCCATTGTCCATGAACTCCTTTGGTTCTTAAAGGGCGATACCAATATTGGCTACTTGCAAGAGAACGGCGTACGCATCTGGAACGATTGGGCCGATGAAAATGGCAACCTGGGCCCAGTTTACGGACACCAATGGCGCAATTGGAACGATGACGGGATTGACCAGATCAAAGAAATCATCCATTCCTTAAAAACCAACCCCAACAGCAGAAGAATGTTGGTTTCCGCTTGGAATCCTAGTGTGCTTCCGGACACTTCCAAATCCTTTGCAGAGAATGTAGCCAACAATAAAGCGGCCCTCCCACCTTGCCATGCTTTTTTTCAATTCTATGTAAGCCCTCCCACTTCGACTTCGCTCAGTGGCCGGCCGAAACTTTCGTTACAATTATACCAACGCAGTGCGGACATCTTTTTGGGCGTGCCTTTTAATATTGCTTCGTATGCCTTGTTTACGATGATGATGGCGCAGGTTTGCGGTTATGAGGCGGGCGACTTCATCCATACCTTTGGCGATGCCCACATCTACGACAACCACATGGAACAGGTGGAACTGCAATTGAGCAGAGTACCCAGGCCCTTGCCTAAAATGGTCATCAATCCGGAGGTAACCGATATTTTTGATTTCAAGTTTGAAGATTTTACCTTGGTAGATTATAATCCACATCCGCATATTAAAGGGGCTGTGGCGGTTTAATAGTTTTGTTCGAAAGGGTTAAAAATTGATCTCATCCTATCAACTAGTGCTTCCGGTTTTTAGGAATTTTACAATCGTAAGGTTCGTTGCGAAATAACGACCCTTGAACTTCCTGAATGCTTATGTCAATGCCATCCCAAAAACCCGATTTCTCAAAATTAAAAGCGCTCTACATTAATTGTACGCTAAAAAAATCCCCTATAATAAGTAATACTCGCGGTTTGATGGATGTTTCGATGAACATCATGAAATCCGAAGGTGTCCAAGTGGACGTGCTACGCTTTGTCGATTATGAGGTTGCCGTTGGTGTACAGCCGGACATGACCAAAGAAGGTTTTGAAAAAGACGATTGGCCGGACATCTATAAAAAGGTCAAGGCAGCTAACATACTGGTCATCGGCACACCTATTTGGTTGGGAGAACGTTCTTCGGTCGCAACAAAATTGATAGAACGGTTATATGCCATGAGCGCTATGCAAAATGACAAAGGACAGTATATTTATTACGGAAAGGCAGGTGGCTGCATTGTTACGGGAAACGAGGACGGGGTAAAACATTGTGCTATGGGAATTTTATACGCAATGCAACATTTGGGCTATAGCATTCCGCCGCAGGCCGATGCCGGTTGGGTCGGCGAAGTAGGGCCAGGGCCAAGTTATTTAGACGAGGAAGCCGATGCGAAGAACAACGATTTTACCAACAGGAATACCACTTTTATGGCCTACAATCTGTTGTACCTCGCAAAGATGTTGCACGACCAAAACGGATATCCGGCCTACGGCAATTCACGAAAGGCATGGGATGATGGCACACGTTGGAACTTTGAAAATCCTGAATACCGATAAATCTTTGACCGATTAAATCAGTGAAAATTCCTTTTGCGACCCAAAATTACAGCTCATAACCCTTATCTTTATGAACAAACCACTGCTATGATTCTTACCGATTCCCTTTTGGATTTCTTTCTAGAAACCCGTGAGCATACCGAGACCATCTGTAAACCCTTAGAAATTGAGGATTACGTGGTACAGCCTATTATAGATGTATCGCCCCCAAAATGGCATTTGGGGCACACCACTTGGTTCTTTGAGGAATTTATCCTTAAAAAATATACGTCGGGCTACCGTATTTTTAACGAGGACTTCTCCTTTGTCTTTAATAGTTACTATGAAACGGTTGGCAAGCGCGTGGTGCGTGCGGACCGTGGTAATATGAGCAGGCCATCGGTACAAAAAGTCTATGAATACCGACGCTATGTTACGGAAGCCCTTTCGGCCTTTTTAGAGACAGCACCTTCAAAGGAAATCTCCGACGTGCTGGAAATTGGCATCCATCACGAAAAACAACATCAGGAATTACTTTTAACCGACATCAAATATATTCTAGGGAACAATCCGCTGTTACCTCCATATTCGGATACTTTTAAGGAACATACTCCGGCAAAAGATTCGCAGCAATGGCTACGGATGGAAGAGGGCATTTACGACATAGGCCACAACAGCAGGGATTTTTGTTATGATAATGAATTGGGAAGGCATAAAGTGTACCTGCATCCGTATTCCATATCCAATACCTTGGTGACCAATGCCGAGTTCATGGCTTTTATAGCAGAAGGCGGTTACCAACGGTTTGACCTGTGGCATGCCGAAGGCTGGGATTGGGTAAATAGCGAACAAATTTCAGCTCCCCTGTATTGGCATCACATCGATGGCATCTGGCACCATTATACCTACAGAGGTTTGCAAAAAATAAATCCGGAAACACCAGTTACACACATTTCCTACTTTGAAGCTTTTGCCTTTGCGCAATGGAAAGGCTGCCGCTTGCCCACAGAATTTGAATGGGAAGCCGCACAACACCTGCTTACTTGGGGCCAACGTTGGGAGTGGACGGAAAGCGCCTATCTCCCCTACCCCAACTATAAAAAAGTCGATGGTGCCTTGGGCGAATACAATGGTAAGTTTATGGTAAACCAAAAAGTACTCCGTGGAAGCTCCGTGGCTACACCTATAAAACACGCAAGACCCACCTACCGTAATTTTTTTCAGACAAATTTAAGATGGCAATTTACCGGATTAAGGCTAGCCAAATAAATACGACCTACCCACCATGCATAAAAAATTAGCACACAAACTGGACACACAATTGAAGCAAGAAGTGCACCAAGGGCTTACCGCCTATCCGAAGTTCCTGTCTTCCAAATTCATCTATGACAAGGCTGGCGACAAGCTCTTTCAGGATATTATGAACATGCCGGAATACTATCTGACGAATACCGAGTTCCGTATTTTGGAACAGTACAAGGAGCAACTTGCCCAACATTTTTCTAATGGTAAAAAATCCTTTCATTTAATAGAAATGGGCGCCGG
>Ga0136560_1000119_pt1 | contig 32187 bp, 12 predicted proteins | sample AntRauMeHopE1497_FD_104925 | JGI IMG/M metagenome (GOLD analysis project Ga0136560, IMG submission 104925) | Saline lake microbial communities from Rauer Islands, Antarctica - Metagenome Hop E1 #497 | ecosystem: Environmental > Aquatic > Non-marine Saline and Alkaline > Saline | place... | reverse complement strand
TCACTCTGATGCAGGGGTTCGGGCATCACACGCGATGCCGATCGCACCGGTCACGCACGCAGTCCCTGGGCCTCGGCCGCCGCGCGAACCTTGGTCAGCACGCTCCCCACCTCGTCCCAGTGGGGCTGCAGGCCGCCCTTCACGTCGCTCATCCACTGCAGCACCCTCGGCGTCGGTCTCATCTCGTCGTCGGCGCCGGGCACGGCCTCGAGCTGCTGCAGCTCACACGCGATGGACAGGTCGGCAATCGTCGGCTCCGCCGTGCCCGCGACGAAGCGGCCCTCTCCCGCAGCTTCCAGCATGAGCTCCATGTCCTTAAACGCCCGGCGGGCCATGCCGCCGTGCCAGTCCACGACCTCTTTCGGAGGCACCGGCAGCTTCCCGAGCGGGCCCATCACCTTGGCGAAGGCCCAGACCGCGCACCCCCGGCGGATTCGCGTGTGGTGAACGTCGAGCGCCGCGTCCACTGCGCCCCGCACGCGAGGTGACTCCGGGTACCAGTGCTCGGGCACCTCGGGGTGCAAGCACAGCTGCTTCAGGATCGCGTGCGACTCCGCCAGCGCCCACTGCTCCTCGCCGTCCCACAGCTGGGCGACCGGCAATTGTGCCAGGGGGTTCAGCTTGCGAAACTCGGGGGTCCGATGCTCGCCGCGGGCGATCCGGGTGATCTTGACCTCGTGCGGAATGCCGGCCGCGCGACAGAAGACGACGAGGGCGCGCGAGGGCTGCGACACGAGGTCTGCGTAAATCGTCACGGGCCTGCGCGCGGCCATTGTACGCGGTGCAGGTGCGGCCGGTCCCAATGCGCGCGATGCCAGAGCTGCTCGGCGGCGCCGGGCATCGATTCGGTCAGCGGCTGCGGTGGCGTTCTAGCATTCGCGTGTACGCGCCTGTGGTGTGTGTTCGCGCGCAGGACGAGCGAAAGGAAGCATCGAAAACTTGGCGGGACGAGACAGCATGCAGAGGGACCGACGCAGCAAGGCACACGCGCCTTGCCGCATCGAGCGTGGCAGCCGGCGCAAAGAGGACGGGGGATGGGTGCGCACGGCCAGGCCCGCTCGCCCGCCGGCTCGCGCGGCGGGGCGAGCGGGGAAGAAAGGGAGGCCCAGCCGATCAGAAGCGGAGCGAGCAGAAGGCCGCGACTCCGGCCTTGATCCAGCCGTCCGAGTCCGCGAGGCCGAGGTTGTTGATGGTGTGCCCGCGGTCCGAGGGCAGCTCGATCCAGAGCACAAAGTTGGTCGAGTGTCCGGTCGTGGACAGGGTGCCGCGGCGGCTGAGCACCTTGTAGACGGGGCAGCGGTAGACGTCCTTGTCCGGGACCTTGCGGTCGGGGATGGGGAGGAGGTGCATCGGGGGCAGCTCGGTGAAGAGCTGCTTGGGGATGCTGTCGTCGAGCACCTTGGTCTCGCGGTTCCAGCGGGCGCCCTCGAGGAAGAGGCCGCGGATGTAGCAGCCGTCCTCGGGCTTGGCCTTGAGCTCCTCGTACGACGTCTCGAGGACGTTGAAGTTGAAGTCCAGCGTGTCGATGGGCAGCTTGTGCTTCCGCGCGTAGTTCTGCCTCGTGCCGGTGAGGAAGGCCTGGGGGAAGTAGAAGCCGCTGATCCAGAAGCATGCCGGGATGCCGTCGTCCACCCAGGCCTGGATGAACTCGAGCCGCTCCAGGAGCTCGGCCACCCAGGAGTTGAGGGGCTTGAGGGACGGGTACGCGCGCGCCTCCCAGATCTCGGGCACCTTCTGCGCGACCATGGCGGTGCCCATGGAGTCGAGCTCGGAGCTCATGACCACGAGGCCCTTGAGGGCCTTCTGGATGTCGGGGAGGTTGCGATGCATGACGGAGAGGAGGCCGTTGTAGCGGATGCACTCCTGCACCAGCACCGTGTTCATCGACTCCTCGTACCGCACCGGGTAGGTCATGGAGATGGCCTCGATGTCGAACTCGCGGGGCAGCCGCGCCTGGATCGACGCCGCGGACTCCTCGATGATGTCCTCCCGGGACTTGGCGCCGCCGCTGGCGGACCGCGGCTGGAGGGAGAGCAGGGTGTCGAACATGTCGTACGTGTCGTTCTGGTCGCAGGTGATGTTCGCGTTGGCATGCATGCCGAACACCTCGGGGTCCGCGTTGAAGGGCAGCGTCTCGATGTACGCCATGTACGACGGCTGCGGGTTGTCCTCGTCCGCCTCGATGGTGTGGTAGTGGCCCGAGGCGGAGACGGCGTAGCCGTCCTCGAGCACGCGGGGCGTGAAGTAGTCGCGGAGGATGACGTCGATGGTGCGCAGGTCCTTGTCGTCCGTCACGCGGCCGCCGTAGTTGATGTAGGCCACGAGGAAGTTGAGCACCTTGTACGGGACGTCGGCGTACTCGTCGAGGAACATCTCCAGCTGCCGCCGGCTGATGTCCAGGTCCGAGCTGTTGAACTCGTACGGCACGTTCCAGCCCAGGGGGCCGAACTTGCGGCGCTCCTGCACGTTGGCGTGGAAGAAGGAGAGGCCGAAGAGCAGCTTCCGGAAGACGTCGGGCTTGGAGGTGAGCTGCAGGTCGTCGTCCGACAGGCCGTGGAAGAAGCTGCGGAGGTTCGCCTTCAGGCCCTTGGGCGGCTCCCGGGTCATCTTGACGCCGTTCTGGAGCACCGATACGGGGAAGATCTTGGAGGGCATGGAGGTGAGCCAGAGGCGGAAGTCCGGCGACACCTTGTCCCTGTCGATGGCCTCGCAGATGGTCTCCAGCTCCCCCATCCAGCTGCTGGCCAGGTGGCAGTTCTGCAGCAGCACCCACTCGCCGTTCATCTGCGCCTTCTCGATGAGCCGGGCCGCGATGCCGCCCTGCCCCTGCCCCAGGGAGATGCCCTCGAGCTTGGAGCGCATGCCGACCGTCTCGGCGAACTGGTAGAAGGACTTGGTCGGGTCCGACCCCGTCGACAGCACGAAGATGAGGGGAGTGTCCACCTCGCTGTCCTCGAAGCAGGCGGGGAGGTCGAAGGGGGGCGGGTCGATGTACTCCCGCCCCATCTCCGCCTCCACGAAGTCCTGCACCGCCAGCGTGATCTTGTCCGGCCGCAGGGCGCGGAGCAGGCACATCTTCTGGAGGCCGCCGAGCCTGGCGTCCCAATCCCCCGGGAGCGCGCACCGGTGCGCCTCGGCGCTGTCGAACACCGCGCGCCAGCCCTCGAGGTCCGCCGCCACGGACTCCACGAGGCCGGAGAATGCGGGCAGCGTCGTCATGGACGTCATCTCCTCCCAGCAGCGGTCCGTCATCCACGTGGCCGCCTCGGGCTTGGGCGTGTCGACGCGCGACGGCCCGATGCCGGAGATGAGGAAGCGCCACTCGTCGGCGTCGATCTTGTCGTACCCGCCGAGGACGCGCTGGGTGAGGAGGAAGGAGAAGAGCATCTTGTGGCGCTCGAAGAGGCTGCGGCAGACGTTGCGGTAGATGAGCTTGGTGAAGAAGTCGTTCAGGTTCTCGATCCGCTTCGGCACGTCGTCCTCCGCGGGCTCCGAGTTCTGCACGCCGCGCACGAAGAGGTTGCGGAACCAGGGCAGGCTGTACTGGTACATGGGGTCGATGTGCGTCAGGTCCGCGAGGGCGAAGTAGAGCACCGAGGCGCGGAAGGCGACGGGGCGGTACTCCTCGCGGGTGGAGTCGATCTCCTTCTCCGTCTCGGCGGCGGCGGCGACCTGCGTCTTGATCTCGTCCGAGGTGACCTTGGACTGCTGCAGGGTGTCGATGAGCTTGACGTCGTCGAGGATGTTGCCCTCCACGTTGGACAGCTTGTGGAGGATGGTGGCCTCGATGTCGTGCAGCTCCTTCTGCATGCGCGCGTTCTCCGTGGTCAGCGTCTTCTTGCGCTCCTCGAGCTCGGGCAGCTCGTTGACGATGAACACGCCCAGCATCTGGTCCTCCAGGCCCTTGGGGGTGATGGTGAAGTTCAGCAGGCTAACCTTGACCGCCACCTCGGGGGGGTAGTGCGGGTTGGGCAGCTTGGTGGTGAGGAAGAAGCGGAAGTCGTCGTTGTACGGGATCTGCGAGTCGCCCAGGTTGATCATCAGCGCGCCCTCGCTCTTGTACACGGAGCGGAGGAGGATGGGCTCCAGCGCGGCGTCGAGCGACTCCCCGACGTTCTCGACCAGGACCCACTTGCCGAAGCGCACGCCCGACTCGAGGTTCTGCAGGAACTTCTTGTCCGACATCCGCAGCACGTCCATGTCGTTGCGGGCGAGGGACTTGTCGCGCCCCATGTTCTTGATGTACCGGTTCGCCTGCCCCTGCGGGTCGATGAGCAGCGGCCAGCGGCGGGCCTTGGCCATGATGATGGCGTTCTCGATCGAGTGCGTGTCCGCGGGGAGGCCCGTGATGATCCACTGCTGCAGCTGCACCGGGTCCAGCAGCGTCGAGCGCACGTTGCACCCGTCCGTGTGCGGCACCCCCAGCTCCTTGAGCTGCGCCACCCACGCCCCCACCAGGCTGGTGCGGAAGTCCGACGTGAAGGCGCCGAGGTAGGCGATGCTGCTGGCCGACACGAGGGCGTCGCCCACGAGGTTGTCGTAGTCGATCGCGAGGCGCGCCACGGTGGAGGTCCATCGGTCCTTCTCCCCGGCCAGGCCGTCGATGAGCTTGTGCGCGCGCTCCAGGCGGCCCTGCGCCGTCTCGACGTCCTTCTGCAGCTTCTGCTTCTGCGCCTCGGCGGCGTCAAAGCTGGCGGTGAGCTCGGCCAGCTTGGCCTCGACGGCGTGGAGGCGGTCGAGGGCGGCCTTGAGGCTCGCCTGGGCCGTGTCGTAGTCCATCTGCGCCTTGGCGAGCTTCTGGCGCTTGGGCTCGACCTCCTTGGCGATGGTGGCGTACAGGTACATGGCATGGACCCACTTGCAGACGCCAGAGGCGGCCTTGTTGGAGCGCTCCACGGCGGCGGGGGAGAAGTTCTCCTCGTCCATCACGAAGGGCTCCAGGGCCTTGATCATGTCGTCCCCGATGCCGTCCTTGTCGTAGCCGCGCATGTCGTCGAGGAAGCCCTGGCCCTTGCCCAGGAGCTGCACCTTGGCGGGCTCCCAGTAGTCCTTCACCTTGCGGGTGCCCCCGGAGCCGTTGTCCTCCTTGACGATCTTGGGGGCGACGCTGAAGAGGAGGCAGGCGGCGTGCATGGTGATGACCACGCCGCGCCCGGGGGTGGTGATGCCCTTGAGCTCGCTGATGTCCTGCTTCTTGAGCTTGGACAGCACGCGCACGGCGTCGTCCAGGGCCGGCAGCGCCTTGGCCAGGTCGGCCTCGGCGTCAGTCTTGATCGCCTCGCACTCGGCGGCCATGGTCGAGGCGGCCTTCTCCTCCTCCTCCACCTGCGCCTTGGTCACCGCGGCGTCCTCCTTCTCCTTGTCGATCTCCACGATCATGACGTCCACCTCCTTCTGCGTCGTCTCCAGCTCGGGAAGCATGCCCTTGAGCTTGGCCTGGAGCGCCGTCACCTCGGTGGTGGCGTCGGCCATGGCGTCGAGGCCCTTCTGGAGGCGGGACTTGAGGGTCCCCACCTCGTCGCGCTTGTCCGAGATGACCCGGGAGAAGGTCCCCAGCAGCTCCAGGTACGACGTGGGCGTCACGTAGTTGTGCCGGCGGAGGCGGGCGAAGTAGTCCGACGACGCCCTGTCCACGCCCTGGTGCACGCGCTTGAACATCTCCACCACGCTGTCCGTGTGCTCCGCGAGATGGAGCTCCTGCTCGCCCAGCATGGACTGCGCGACGGACTTGAGGGCCTCGTCGGGCCACTCGGAGAACCAGTCGATGGTGCAGCAGTTGACCAGGGCGGGGAACATGCGGAGGCGGTCGCGGAAGGCGTCGCCCATGGGGCTCATGCAGAAGACCACGTGGATGTTGCGGCGCACGCGGTCCAAGTACTGCGTGAACATGTTGATGGGCGTCGCCGGCTTGCGCTTGGCGAGGCACTCGCGGCGGGTGGCGGCGTAGATGTTCTCAAAGTCCTCCGGCTCGTACAGGTTGGGGACGTCGCCGGCGTTGAGGATGCCGTTGATGTCCTCCACCATGCCCTCGAACACGATCTGGGTGTCGTTGAAGAGGAAGACGGTGGACTCCTCCTTGAGGCCGGCCGTGGTGACGATCTCCTTCAGGCGCTCGCGCCACTCCGCCTTGCCGTACCCCTTGGTGATCTCCACCGTCTTGACCGCGTAGTCGGCGATGAAGGCGGCGAGACGGGTGAGCGACTGCCGGCCGGAGCCGCCAACGCCGAGGAGGAGGGCGTGGCCGCGGGGCTGCCTGAGGATGCGCGCGATGCGGGAGACGTGCTCGATGGCGTCGAGGAAGAGCACGAGCTTCATGGGGGACTTGGACTCGGCGTTGTGGTCGGCCAGGTACTCGTCCATCATGGCCTGCAGCGACGACATGTCCTTGATCTCCTCGTACACGCGGGTGTCCGCGCCGGGGATCATGTAGTCGCCGGCGATGAGGCGAGCCTCGGATGGCATGGTGTCCTCCCAGTCGAGCTTGAACTCGGACTCGAGCTGCGCGCGCACGTTGCTGTCGAACCAGCCGCCGTCCACGGTGTTGACCAGGCGGTCCTTGAACACGCGCCGGCACTCGTGGACCCACATGCGGGCGAAGGCGGGCCCGTCGAGCACCTTCTTCTCGGACATCATGAGCATGCCCTGGAAGACCTTGCCGAGGTCGCGGAGGTTGAAGGTGTAGTGCGGCTTGGTGGGGGTGGGGAGCAGCTCCGCGAGCACGGTGTTGTACAGCGCCACGCTCGAGTTGACGGCGGCGCCGGCCAGGGCCCGCACGGGGTCGCCGAAGCCCGAGGACTCGAGGAAGTTGGTCACGATGGTGCCGAAGATGAGCTGCATGGACTCGTCGTCCATGGGGGTGTAGTTGATCAGGTTGAAGTGCCGGACCATGCGCGGGGTCATGGGGTTGCGGCCGCCGCCGGGCGGGCCCATGGCGGCGCAGATGACCGTGGCGACGATGAGGCGGAAGGTGCGCTCCTTCCGGTCGTACCAGCCGCTGTAGTCGCACCACTGCCGGAGCAGCTCGATGGGCGGCTGCGCGAAGTACTCCTCGCGCTGGGGCATGTTGAGGTCGTCGACGAAGAGCACGCAGTACGTCCCCACGGGCGGGCCGAACTGGCCGCGCTGGCGCTTGTCCATCTTGCCGTCGATCAGGTCCTGCGTCTGGTTGGCGCTGGTCTGGGCGGAGAAGGTGAGGTTGATGGGCGTCCACTTGTCGGGCATCTCCGAGGAGAGCATCTGCTGCAGGTTGATCGTCTTCCCCGTCCCGGTGGGGCCGGTCATGAGGACGTAGCTGCCGTTGAGGATGAGCCGCCGGGCGAGGAACTTGTACCGCACGCTGTCCTTGGTGGGGATGATCAGGTCGGCAAAGTCGGCCTTGGGCGGGAACTGGTACGGCTCCTGCGTCTCCATCCAGGGGGTCCAGGACCGCGCGGACCCCTCCTCGGCGCCGAGGGGGGCGGTCCAGCAGTAGTCATAGATGTACCCGGCGTCCGGCATGGGCCGGGAGAAGCCGAGCGCGCTCATCTCGGTACGGAGGTACGCGTTGAGGCGGCGGCGGCCCTCCTCGTCGGCCGAGGCGCAGACGGACCAGACGGTGGCGAACATGAAGACGGCTGGGAGGTCGGCCTCGAGGGCGGCGACGGCCTCGGGGGTGGGCGGGTCGCGGTCCTCGCGCTCCACGAAGGGCTCGAAGAAGGTGTCGAGGATGTTGAAGAGGCTGCGGACCAGCTGGTTGTCCACCGTGGGAACCGGCTCGCTGAGGTAGCGGCGCAGGAAGTAGAGCGCGCCGGGAACGTAGAGGTCGAAGTGGTGCTGCAGGGATGCGCGCATGGCCATGCTGATGGCGGGCGGCAGGGCGGCGAGCCAAGACTGGAGGAGGACGTCGACGCCGAGGGAGCGGGGCTCGGTGTAGACCATGCCGCAGCGGCTGACGGTGGCGGGGGACGCGACGGCGAGGTCCTCCACCTCGAAGATGATCTCCATCGACGCCGAGAGCTTGATGATCTCGCCGGACACGAGGCAGAGCTTCTTGTTGTCGTCGAGCACGGTGTTCATGTTCTCGATCCAGATGGCGTCCACGGGGCCGTCGAAGATGATCCACTTGAGGTCGGGGGTCGGGCTGTCGGCGCACATGCGCACCATGCCGGCGAGGATGCCGTCCTGCCACTCGTGGGTGTTGGCGTCGAACTCGCCGTAGAGCTGCCCCATGGTGATGCTCTTCGGGTTCATGATGTACGACTTGACGCGCTCGATCTTGGGGAACGTCTTCTTCCCGTGCTCGGCCATGAGCGTGAGGGCGTCGGCCAGGACCTTGATGATGCACGACTTGCCGCCCCCCGTGGGGCCCACCACCATGAGCCCGTGGCGAACCACGACGGTCTCGTACAGCTGGATGCACTTGGTGAGGAAGATGGGCGCGGGCTGCAGGTTGTGCTTCTCGGCGCACAGTGTGACGGCGCGGAGCAGGTCGCCGTAGTCGATCTCGGGGCGAAGGATGCCGGGGAAGAGGTCGGACATGATGCCGTTGAACAGGGGGAGGTCGTGGGCGAGGAACTTGGGGAGGTTGACGTCCAGCAGGGCGCGGTAGAGGAGGACGGCCTCGTCGGCGTCGGGCTCGGCGCGCTTCAGGTTGCCCGCGGCGGTGATGACCGTCTTGACGGCGCGCATGCCGTAGTCGTAGTGGTCCTGGGAGGAGAGCTGCTCGGAGCAGAGCGTAAAGGTGGCGACCATCTTGCGGGCGCAGTCCAGGGCCTTGCCGAAGCCGAAGGAGAAGAGCATGATCTCCCCGATGAGGGCGTAGTCGGGCACCATCATGGCCACGGGGCGGAAGAGGGCCTTGAGGTTGTCGGGGAGCTCGGTGCGGCCGGCGTAGCCAGGGTTCATGGTGATAAAGGGGGCGAACTGCGCGTTGAGCTTGATGCGGCTGTCCATGAAGTCCACCTCCGTCTGGCCCGCCTGCGCGGCGCCCTGGAGGGTCATGAGCTGCTGGGCCACGACGGAGAGCACCTCGACGTCGATGCGGTTGAACTCGTCGAAGCACGCCCAGGCGCCGCAGGCGGCGAGGCCCTTGAAGAACTTGCCCATGGCGAGGTAGTCGAGGCCGTCGGAGCAGTTGAAGACCACGCACTGCTTGGCCAGGGCCTTGGCGAGGTCCTTGGTCGTCTCCGTCTTGCCCGTGCCGGCGGGGCCGGCGGGGGCGCCGCCGAGCTGGAGCTGGAGCGCGCCCATGAGTGTCATGTAGCACTTGTCCGTGAGGGGCGTGATGACGAGGCGGAAGCTGTTCCCGAGGTACTCGTAGGCGTAGGGGCGGTGCGAGCTCACCATCATGACCCACATGTCGCCGCCGTCCTCGCCGCCGGGCGCGAACACGTGCTCCTCGCCCTCCATGTCCGCCTCGCCGGGCATCTCCCCCGCGGGGTGCCAGTAGTAGCGCATCTGGCTGATCCACATGAAGTCGTTGAGCGTGGACACGCCCTCGGCGACCATCTTGCGGATCACGTCGCGGGCGTGCACGTCCATGACCGTGAGGGCGCCGCACGTGGTGCGCATGCCCTTGCCGAGCTTGCCGCGGACCAGGAGGACCATGTCGTCGATCTGGGCGAGCTGCCGCGCGAGCGCCTCCTTCACGCCCTCGGCGCCCTTCATGCGGATGCCCTCCTCGATCTCGCGCGTCCAGTGCAGCTGCGAGCCGTTGAGGACGCACATGGCCGGGTGCTTGGTGATCCACTCGGTGCGCTTGATGGTGGGGTACTCCACCACGGACTTGAACAGGGCGTGCTTGACGGACGTGCACATCATCTGCTCCAGCTCCGTCATCCAGTGCTCCACGTTCTTTCCCTTGGGGTCCACGCGGCCCTTGCAGGGGACCTCCTCCCCCTGCTCCGACACCATGGTCTCGATCTCGGTGCTCTCCGTGAAGCCGACGTGGTAGAGCCCCTCGAAGCACTTCTTGAGGTGGTCCTGCACCGCCCTCGGGTCCTTGGTGGAGGAGAGGATGTCGAGCAGCTCGGCGTCGGAGAGGAAGTAGAAGCGCGCAAAGGCCGCCCGCTTCGTCTCCAGGTACTGCGACAGCCGCTTCTGCACCAGGTCGAGGAAGGTGTTGGACTCGCGCCAGCGCTCCAGGAGCTTCTCGCGGGGGAGGAAGACGATGGCCTTGATCTTGTCCGGCGTCTCGGCGTTGCGCTCCGGGTTGAGCTCGTCCATGGTGGCGCGCCAGTTCTTGTCCACGGTGGCGAAGCGCTTGTACTCCTTGGGGAGCTGCTTCTGGATGTCGGGGGAGTCGAAGATGGGCTGCAGGTACAGCCAGGAGCGCTGCACCTTGATCCACTCGTCGATGACCTCGCCGGCCATGTTCAGGGTGTCGGTCCACTCCTTGATCTCGTCCTCGAAGTGCTTCTTGAAGGCGCTGAAGGCCATGGCCGACGTCATGTTGACGTGCTCGTCGAGCAGCGTGAGGACCTCCTCGATGGTGGTGCCCGTCAGGATCGACGTGCCCGTCTCGCGGTAGCTGTCCGTGACCAGCGTCACCGCCTCCCACGCCTTCTTCATCTTGGAGAGGGCCACCTCGATCTGGTACTCCTTCCCGGCGCGCTCCCCGATCTTCGTGATGGCCTCGTGGTGGTCGGCCAGGCCCAGGTCCAGCACGCGGGTGAGGGTGAAGTCCTCCCCGGGCTCGTCCGGCACGTCGACGCCCGCCGCGTCGCGCAGCGCGGTCCAGTGGCGGGGCCGCATGCCCTGGTTGCGGAGGCCCTGGACGACGGGGAGGACGGGGCGGAAGTCCTCGACGGCCTGGCGCTCCGCGGCGGCGATCTCCACGCACTCGGCCGCGCCCATGCGCTCGAAGGTCTTGAGGCTCTTGGCCAGGTTCTTGGAGCAGCGGCCGTGTACGCGCTCCACGTCCTCGGGGTCGAGCTTGGTGAAGGGGCAGGTCATCCACTCCGTCTGGCTGTCCCGCCACTCGGCCAGGGACTCCCACAGCGTGCAGTACGGCTCAAAGGCGCGCTGGACCTCGGAGACGCGGGAGTACTCGGTCTCGTCGCGGCCGAAGAGGCCCTCGCGCATGTTGAAGACGGAGGACTTCTCCTTGGACGCGGCGAGCTGGGTCTTGAGGCGGCGCACAAGGGCGATGATGGTGGGGAGCTTGTCCATGTCGTGCATCTGCTGCAGCGAGAGCACCTCCGAATGCAGCGTGTTCACGTCCTCCTCGAACCCGGCCTGCTCGCGCTCCATCTCCGACAGGAACTCGGCCTGGCAGCGCTCCATCGTCGCGTGGGTCTCCTTCAGCTTGTCCGCGATGCGCTTGGGCCCGGCCCACGCGTTCCAGCGCACGTCAAAGGCGGGCTTCTCGAGGATGTGGTAGTGGCGCTCCAGGGCCGAGTAGGACTCCTCGTTGGCGGCCATGCGGGCGCGGAGCTCCTTGACCTTGCCGGGCACCTCCTCCACCAGGGTCTTGAGGTCCGTGAGCTCCTCGATGTCCCCCGGCTCCATTCCCAGGGCCTTCTCCGTGCGCCGGAACTCCGTCACCACTCCGGCCGAGACCTCCTGTGCGTGCGCGGCGACGATCTCGGCCAGGATGCGGCGGGCGATGGTGCGGTGCTTGTCCACGAGGAGGCCGCGGACGTCGTCGAGCTTCACCTGGGCGATGCCGACGTCCACCACCGAGGGGACGGCCGCGAAGACGGCGTCGGCGCTCTTGAGGTGGTCCGCCACCAGGGCGCGGAGGTCGCGGAGGTTGTAGTCGACGGCGTGGTGGCGCTTGAGGGCGTCGAGGAGGACGTCGACGTCGAGGTTGAGTAGGTCGAGGTACTTGTCCAGGGTCGCCAGCAGCTGCTCCAGCGGCTCGCGGCGGGACGCCATGGCGCCGCGCAGCTCCTCGCAGGCGTCGCGCACCCACGCCTCGGCGCGGGACGGGGCGGGGATCTTGGGCTCGTGTGCCCAGATGAGGCGGTCCATGACCTGCCGCTCGACCTGCACCACGCCGTCGAGCGCCGCCAGGCCGCGCTCCAGGAGGGCGGCGGGGGCGCCGAGCATGGCATCGATGGGCGTGCTGAGGCGGAAGGCGCGGCGGGGCCCGGCCGCTGCGGCGGCGGCGGCTGCCGCGGCGGCGACGGCCTCGGGGTCGGCCTCCTCGCCCTCCTTGCTCTCCTCTCCGGCAGCGGCGGCAACGGCCTCGGCGGCCGCCTCCGCGGCGGCCTCACGCTCCTCCTTCTCCTCGTCCGTCATCTCCACCTCCTCGATGATCACGTCGACCAGGAAGAGCGGGGGCTGCGCCTCCCTCGTGGGGTCGGTGCCGCGCGTCGCGGAGAAGTCCGTCTCCACGTCGGCGGTGGAGCGCACGGCGACGTCGCCCGCGGCCGCACGCTTGACGAAGCGGACCCAGTCGGCGACGACGCGCTGCACGGCGGTGCGGAGGGAGTCAGCCATGACGAAGTTGATGCGGTTGAGGAGGAGACGGAGCTTGGAGGACTGGTACATCTCGCGGTTGCCCTCCCGCAGGTTGTAGGCGCCCTTGCCCACGGCGCTGAGGCAGTGGCGGACGTGCCCGCGCACGGCGGGAGCCCAAGCGTCGCGGAGGGCGGCGGCGAAGGCCGATGTGGCGTTCCCCTGCGCGTGCTCGAACTCGGCGAGGCGAAGGCTGCGCGGCGACGCGGCGGTGGAGAGGAGTGCGGTGCCCGCCTCGGCGGGGGCGACGACCCGCTCGATGCACTCGCCCTGGGTGAGGACGAGGAGGTCGATGACCTCGACGCGGGTGAGGTGGGAGTGGAAGGAGAAGTGCGCGAAGGTCTCGGTGATGTCGTGGGCAGGGACGGGGACGACCCCGCTGGCGGGGGCGGCGGGGCGGGACTGCTCCCCGCTCACCACGGGGTGGTCCGCCGGGATCTTGATGAGGCTGAGGAGGCCCGTGCCCCCCGCCTCCCGGATGTGGCGGTCGAGGAGGAGCTTGTTCATGGCCCGCTGGTGGTCCAGCGATGCCTCGCGGAGCAGCTCCGACGCGTCCAGGCCGGACTCCCGCACCGCGCGGCTGGCGTGGACCGACGCGAGGACGCGGGTGACCTGCTCGGCGCTGAGCCCGGGCACGCCGTCGACGGGCATGCAGTCGACGACGAGGCGGTAGTGCATGAGGGCCTCGGCCTGGGCGCGGAGGCGGTGTGCCTCCCCGACGCGCGACGCGAAGTCCTTGGGGTCCTCGCCGTCGAAGCACAGCTCCACCCTGGGGAGCACGGCGGCCTCCCCGCGGTGTGTCTCCAGGACGGCGGTGGCGGTGGCCGAGGCGCCGAGGCCGGCTGGGGCGGACGCTGCCTCGGCCTCGGCGTCCTTGGCCTCCTCTGCCGTCTCGAAGCGGCCCGAGCGGCCGGCCGCGGCGCCGGTGGCGGCGCCGCCTGCGCGGCCCCGGCCGCGCGCTCCCGACGACAGCTCTGGAAGGAGCGACGCGTTGGCAGTCGCCGCCGACGTCGTGGTGCCCCACAGCACCGTGAAGAGCCCCGTGGCGCCGTCCCACGACGTGGCGCGGCACGGGGTCCATGTCCCGGACCCGTCCGGGTGGCGGAACAGGCCGCGGCCGGGCACGCCGTCGCCCTCGACGCCGTCGCCGTCCGTGTCCGCGAGCGCCATCCACTCCCGCGGCGTGTGGATCTCGTACGACGTGTCGTCGAAGGCCTCGAGCGGGAGCAGCTTCACCGACGCGCTGGCGGTGGCGTCGCCGCCGCCCTCGCGCGAGAAGTCCACACCCTCGGCGAGCAAGAGCTCGTCCAGCGACTGCGCCGCAAACTCGCGCCTGCGCCGCTCCACCTCGATGCGGCGGGGCGTCTTGCCGGCGCGACGCTCCCTGGTCGCGAACACGCGGGGCTCGGCCGCCCGCGAGGAGGCCGAGGAGGCCGGGGCGGCGGCCTGCCGTCCCCTCGTGTACCTCCCTGCCGCCGCGGAGGGCTTGAACGAGCCGGCAGCGGGGCGCCTGGGCACCATGGTCGCAGTCTCAACGCTCGTGGCGGCGCCGCGGGACGTGGCCTCGGCCGCGCCCCATGAGGACGCGACGACGGACGACGGCCCTGCGTTCGCGGCCTCAGTGCCGTCCACGTCCGAGTAGATGCCGCGCTCCCTGGGAGGCACGACCGCGCCGGCACCCCCACGACGGCCGGTGCCGAACGTGGAGGCGAGGCGTGACGTTTGGCGTCCGCTCATGGTCGGCTGCGGGGGAGGGGCGACGAATGGCAAGCGCACCAACGGGTCTGGCTGAGGCCCGAGGCGCCGGGCCCTCGCGGCGGTCGCCGCTCGCAGCGGCCGCACAGCGGCACTGCCGGCCGCGGGGAACGGAGCCGTCCCCGGCGGCGGAGCGCCGGTCCGGCAGGCCGAGCGCGCAACGGCAGCCGAACGGCCAACCCTGGAGGCTCGTGTGCACTCACGGGAAGGTGTAGCACGGGCTTGCCGGCGGGGAGATGGACAGCGTGCGGAAGCTAGCGCGCGCTGGTCCGGCCCCGGGAAGCCGTTCGTGTGCCCGCCGCGCGGCGGGAGGGCGTGGACCATGCACCCCTGGGGCTCCCAAATGCCCAGGTGCAGTCCTTGCCGGGCTCTGCTTCAGTTGAGCGCCGAGATTGATTTCGCCCCAAATTCCGAATCGGCCACTCCGGAGCCCCGGGTCATCATCGACGCCAAGCCCGCCAAGCGCGTGCGCATCACGCCAATGGACGAAACGGACGCAGCCATGGCCATGCGCATGCAGGCAGAGGAAGCCGCGCAGGGCGGATTCGGAGGGCTGGGTGAGGCGTGAAATTTTTTCCCGGCGCGGATGCCGACGATAACGCCGAGCGAGGTCACCCCCAGATCGCGCCGCAGCATGCATGATTGTCGTGGTGATTTCCGCTCTGGATGCTCGGCGCAGGTCGCTTTGGAGGTGCCGGCTTCCGCAAAACGACGCACGACGGCAAGCAGATCGTGCACGAGGCGCTGCTGATCCGGATGGACCCGGACGACCTGGACGACGAGAAGCTGGACTGAGGGCGGTGCCAGGGCTGCGTGTGTGGTGTCGTGCGTGGGTGAATGGAAAGACAGGCGGTTCGGTCAGCCGGGACAGCGTCACGCGGTGCCCATCAGCAGCGCCATGGACCTGGGCGGCACCCTGGCACACGCCGTGGCCATCGCGGCGTCCCCTGCCGACGCGCTCAGCTCTCCGAGCCGCTCGCGCGCAAAGGCAGCCAGGTCGGTGCCGACGGCCGGGTCTCGGAGGAACAGCGCACGCTCCGCGGCGGCCAGATAGCTCCGGGCTTCCCCGGCCGTCTCTCCCGCCGCGAGGCCCGCGCGCGCGGCCAGCCCGGCGGCGAGGCGGCCGCCGCTGAGGGCTGCCCCGGGGCCGCCCATTCCCGCAAAGTCGTCGTCCTCCTGCTCCTGCTCCCCCTCGGACGGGGGCGCCGCTTCCACCGACGCCGCGTCGTCCCCCCAGTCCCTCTCACCCGCTCCCGCCGACGGCAGCCCGAACCCGGGCGTGCCGACGCCCAGCTGTCTCTCCTCCCGCCTGACGTCATCCGCCAGCCCGGCCACGGCGTGCACCACGCCCTCGAACCGCCCCGCCTCCAGGGCCGCCGCTGCCGGGAGCAGCCGCCCGAGCGACGCCGCGAGAGCCATCCCCCACACCTTGCGGCGCCACGGCCCCGCCGCCGACACCTCGTCCGCGCGCTCCAGCCACGCGTCCACCAGAGCCGCGGCGGCGGACCCCGCCCGCTCCCCCGACGCGCGCCGCAGGGCCTCCGCCACCGCGCCCGGGTCCGTGGCCGCGGCCCTCGCCAGCAGCGACAGGCACGCGTTGCGCACGCCGGCGAGCTCCTCCGACTCCCGCGGGGCCGATCGGTCGGCCCGGGCCGCGGGGCGCACCCCCGCCGCGGCCCTGGCCGCCTCTGCCGCCGCGGCGTCCGAGGCGGCCACCCGGCCCGTGAAGGCCGTGGCGAGCGCTCCGTCCAGCACGGGCCCGCACAGCGCCGCCCCCCTCGCGCCGTGCATCGCCATGACGGTGTCGGCGGCGCGGACGGCGGCCTCGACGGCGCGGCGTCCGCCGTCGACCACCGTCCCGCGGAGCAGCGCGGCGATGCTGGCGCCGTGTCGGCCGAGGGCCCCCTCGCCGCCCCGGAGGACGACGCCGCGGACGAATGCGGCGATCTGGTCGCCGAGGCTGGCGTCGGACGAGGCGAGGGCGGGGAGGGAGGAGACGAGAGCGAGGAGCTCGTCGGGGACGGGGTCGGGCGCGAAGTCGAGGAGGACGCCGGCGAGGACGAGGGCGTCCGGGGCGGTCTCCACGCAGCCGGGGGAGGCGGGGTCGAGGGCGGCGGCGAGGAGCGGGGCGAGGGATGGCGCGACGCTGCCGGCGCCGGCGGGTACGCGGGCGAGGACGGCGCCGAGGAGGCGCAGGACGCCGGTCTGCACGTGCGGGGTGCACGCCGCCCACAGCTGGGGCAGGGGCTTGACCAGGGCGACGGCGCAGGAGCGCACGGCGGCGTCCGAGGCGGCGTCGACCATGGCCCGGAGGCAGTCGAGGAGGGCGGAGCGGGACTCGGAGGAGGAGCTCCGGGCCATGGAGGCGAAGGCGGTGCCGATGGCGTCGTGGAGCAGCGCGTCGACGGCGGCGGGGGGTGTCCCCATCTCCTGCGCTATGGCCCCTGCCGCCACGGCCCCCTCCATCGAGACGGCGGCGTTGCTGCTCCCGAGCGCTGTGCAGGCGGCGCGGAGCGCGGAGTGCCGCGTGCCTGCCCCCAGGTCGGCGCACATGCACCCCAGCGCCCACACGGCCCGGCGGTAGACGAGGGGCCAGCAGGCGGACGCGAGGGCGCGCTGCCTGGGCGTCTCGGCGCCGCACTGCGCCGCGAGGCCGGCGGGGAGGGCGTCGGGGGAGGCCGCAAGGAGGCCTGCGAGGGAGCCGCCGAACCACTCGTCGACGGGGAGGGCGTCCCCGCCCGTGGGGTGGCCCGCGTCGTCGTACGACGGCCGGTTGAGGCTCCACGCGCTGTACCCGACTGCGTAGTGCGCGGCCTCCACCTCGGCCAGGCGGCGCCACAGCGGCGAGCGGCCGGGGGCGCCGACGGCCGCCTCGGCGGCGCGGAGGACGGCGACGATGGCGCTCGTGGCCGCGTGCTTGGTGGCCCCGCCCTTGTCCGTGAGGGAGCCGAGGACGGAGATGCCCGCCCCGCGGGCGGATCTCGCCTCGAGGTGAGAGTCGAGCTCCGACGCGGCCGACGGGTCGGCAGCGAACTCCTCGATGGCCGCGGCGGGGAGGGGCATGAGGCCGGCGATGCACATGGCGGCGACGCGGGCGGACGTCTCACCGGACAGGAGCCAGCGCGCGGCGGGGCCGGCGAGGCGGGCGGCTTGGACCGCCTCGGCGCTGACGGAGGGAGAGTCGCCCGCCGGGTCGGACGGCGTGGCGAAGGCTCCGGCGAGGACCGCCGCGGCGGGGCTCGACGGACCGCCGTGCCAGTGCGGCGGGGGCGCCGGGGCGGGGGCGGGGGCGGCGGGGGGCGAGTCCGCGACGTAGAGAGGCGACTGCGCTGCCGTCTCGAGGATGCTGGCAAGACGGAGGGCGACGGCGTCATGGACGGGGCGGCCGAGGGCGCGGTGGCGGGCGAGGGGCGGGCCGGCGGTCCAGGGCGAGGCGGCGTCGTCTGGAGGGAGGCCGACCGAGGCGGCCGGGTCCGAGTCTGTCTCCAGCGCCAGCGTCTCGCACGCCAGCCGCACCAGCGGCCCCACGAGCGCCGCGGCCGGCAGCGGGTGGGCGGCGAGGACCACGTCGAGGAGGCGGGCGGCCTGCCCGCAGGCGTTGTCCAGCAGCTCCCACGAGCCGCCCGCCCCGGGGATGGTCAGCGCCGCGCCGTCGGCCGTGTCCTCGGCCTCCTGGCACCACAGCACGCGATGGGCCGACAGCGTCGACCGGAGCAGCCGACCCACGGACGGCCAGAGCGGCCCGCCGTCCGGCGGCGGCACCACCGTCGCCGGCGCCCCCGCCTGCACGCAGCGCCGGAGGCACTTGCAGCTGAGCCGCACACGCCGGAGCGGCGCGGCGAGCGGGGCGAGCGCCGACGCCGTGGCCGCGGCGGGGAGCGTCGGCCCCACCGACCCGGGCGCGGCGATGGACGCCGGCCCGCCGGGGGCCGCCGCACCCACCGCCTCGACTGCCCTGGCGACGATTGTGTCGAGGGCGGAGACGAGTGAGGCCGAGGACGCCAGCCACACCGCCGCCACGGCCGCCGACGACTCCGCAGCCGCGTGCCGGTGCGCGGCCTTGCCCCGGGGCGTCCGTACCGCCGACGTGCCCTTGAGCACGGCGTGGAGGGCGAGGAGGACGCGCTCGAGGCGCGCCCCTGCGGCCTCCTCGGCGGTTCCTGGCCCCGGCACCCCGGCGCCCAGCCCGGAGAGCGCCGAGGCCGCGGCCGGCAGGAGCTGCGACGTCAGCAGGCCCGGCCAATTCGACGGGTAGTCCACCTTGGCCGTGTCCGCGAGGACGGCCAGGAGCCGGCGGGCGCAGCGCGGCGGGCAGGTGAGCCCCGCGCGGACGAGGCGCTCGTGAAGGCCCGCGCGCAGCGGGACCGGCTGCCGCCGCCACAGGCGAGACACAAACGTGCCGAGGCACGTGGTCGAGAACATGCGCACCGCCTCGGCGTCGTCGGCGTCAGAGTGCTCGGGCGCCTCGATGAGCGTCTGCGGGGGCCACGCGGCGGCAAAGGAGCGGCGCACCACCGTAGCCTGCAAGCATTTCGGGGACCTGCTTTCCAATCACGCGCTCTTCGGGACTGAGCGGTGGCGTGCGCGATCTCACGAGAAGCAGCGCGGGCCAGCCGGGGACCTCTTCGACCGCCCCGAAGAAGCGCGTCGCCTCCGCCAGGTGCTCCCCCGAGCCCATGGCGAGCCGCATCATGTGCACGACGTGCGGCACGTGCTCCGGCGTGAGCTGCTCGGGCATTGCCATGGCGCAATGCTTCGGCCGATGCTCCCGTCGGCCGATCCGCCGCCGGAGTGGCTGAGCGGACTGGGCGGCCCGGCTCGGGCGGGACGTCCACCCAGTGGTGTGTGGCGCGGTGACGGCGGGCGGGGCGCCGCCGAGGCCAGCGAGCCGCCCGGCCGCAAAGCTCTGCGGGCTGCCTCAGCCCATCGCAGCGGCAGACGCCCGGCCGGGCTCACCACACCGCGCGCAGCGCCCGCACTCAAGCAGGCGCGGACGCTTGCAATGGCCGCGCTTGCCCGGCTGGTGGTCGGACGTGGTCCGCGCTTGGCCGTCGCTGCCACGTCGAGGCTCGCCTCCGCCCGCGCCCCGGCGTCAGGCCTCGTGGCAGCGCGCCTGTTTTCGGTTCGCTCGTCGCCCAATGCGGCACCCTTGGGAGAGTGGTCCTCGGGGGAGCTCGAGGCGGCATCGGCCGCGCTCGCTCGGAGCGCTGACGCCACCGCCGTCCTTGACGGCTGCGCTGCTGTCGCGTCGGCAATCAGCGGCGGCCAGATTGCTGCGGACGATGCCACGATGTCACTCGCGCGCTCGCTTTGCGACGGCCTGACGCTGGAGGGGCAGGCCGTCGAAGCGATGCGCGGCCGTGTGTTTCTGCTCGACGCGCTGATGGAGCAGTCGGCGGTGGCCAACGCGGTTTCCTCGTGGCTGGACACGCCCAGGGGCGAGGCCATCCACGCGCTGGTGCCTCTTCTCGGCGCGCCGAGGGACAGCGGGGGCGAGGCGGACGCGGCTGCCGCGGCCGCGAACCGCATCATCGGCGAGGCGCTCGGCTGGGCGTCGTCGGCGCCCCGCCTGGTGACGCTGGGCGACGCTGGCCTGCCGCAGGTCCCGCTCACGGCCGAGATGCGCTCGCGGCTGATGGGGTGGATGGGCCAGGGGTCGCGGGACGACGACTTTGTGGCGGCGCTTGTGAGCGTGCGGTGGGTGGGCGGGCTGGCGAGCCAGGAGGACATGAAGGGGAAGGCCGCGCTGGTGAGCCGGGCGGCGTCGCGCGACGTCATCGCGCGGGTAGCGGCGCTGCTGGCCGAGGCGGCGTCGGAGGGGCGCGCGAGGGAGGGTCTGGCGTCCAAGGGGGCGGGCTCGGCCTGCTTCTGCGTGACCTTTGCCATGACGGTGAGGGAGTCAGGCGGCATCGGGTCGTGGGAGTGCACCGCCAAGGCGGGCGACGTTCGCTCCATCGTCGAGACGGCGGGCGGGAGGGTGCGCTCGCAGCTGGAGGCGGCCGAAGCGGCGGCGGCAGAGGGCGGGGCCACCGCGGGTCCGGGCGGCTTCCTCGGCGGGGCGGCGGGGGGCGTCCCGTCCGAGGTTCACGTGACCACTGCCTCGACGGGGGTGCGCTGCCTGGTGCCGCTGGAGAGCCTTCGCGGGGACGAGGACGACCACGGGCATCGCGGGGACGAGGCGCTCGTCGCGGCGGCCCTCGCGGCCTACGCGCACCCCTGCAGCCCCGTGTGCCTCGGCCCGCGCGTGTTCGACCAGCCCGACGGCGCGGACTTCCGCGGCGTGAACACGTTCCCCCCCATGATCCCGGACCTGGGGGTCGTGGCGGAGTTCGGCCGGGCCGCAGACGCCCCCGCGCATGAGGGGATGTCGGGCCTTGAGCGCGTGACGACGCTGCCCCGCGCCGGGACGGCCCTCGCGAGGCTTCTCCGTGCCCTGACGCGGCACGCTGTGCTGCAGTCCGCGGCGGCGGCGGCCGGGACCGCGGACGCGGCCTCGCGGGAGGAGCTCGTGCGACACGTCATGGAGCCCGGGGAGAGCGCCGATGACGTCATCCGGGCGTCGAGGGGGTCCGACACCTCGCAGATGCCCGACTCGCTGGCCGTCGACACTTCACTGTCCATCGCCATGCGACTCGTCACCTCGGGCTCGCCCCAGGCGGTGGTGGAGGCGACCGAGGCGGGCCTGGCGGAGAGCGTGGCGCTGATGCTACTGGTGCAGCTCGACGCCCTCGCCGCCCTCCCCCGCACCCCGGCCTCCGCCGAGGACCAGCAGCGGAAGGAGACGAACAAGTCCCACGCCGCCGGCCTCCTCCTCGCCCTGCAGGGCCTCCTCGTCGCAAACACACCCGCCGCGGTGCGCTCCCGGGCCGTCCCCGACGCCCTGGTCGCCGTGGCCACCGCCGCCTCCGTGGGCGCCTTCGGCGAGCAGTCCGCCAGCGTCCTCCGCGGCGCCGTCGACTCCCTTGCCACCGTCGGCGAGGCCGCGGGGCCCGACGCCATCGCCGCCGCCGTCCCCGTCATGGCCGCTCAGCTCTCCCGCGTCCTCTCCGGCAGCTCGCACCCCGGCACGCTGGAGTCCGCAATCACCGCCCTCCGCTCCCTCATGTCCTTCTTCCGCCTCCTCCACGACGCCTCCCGCGTCGACCTCATCCCCGACGCCGCCAGGGCGTGCCTCGAGGCCGGGGTGCCCAGGGCGGCCGCGCGCATCCTCCAGGGCCTCGCCCGGGGGAGCGACGAGGAGGCGCAGACGGCGCCGCCCGTGCTCACGCTGCTCAGCCTCGGGTCCGCGTGCCTCCTCCGCGCCGCGCACGACGGCGCACCCGGGGCCCGGGAGATGCTGGACGCATGGGACGAGGGGGCGCTGGGCGGGGAGGCGCTCCTCGCCGAGGGGGAGCAAGCACACGCGACCGAAGCCGACGCCGACGCCCCGGCGGCGGACAAGCCCGACGCGGCCGGGGCCGACGCCTCTGACGGGGGCGCCGGCCCTGGGGACGCCAAGGGCGCCGCCGCCGGCCGGCAGCTGGCAACCGTCCCCGACGCCGTCGCCCGCGGCATCCTCTGCCTGTTCCGGGCCCACGGCCTGGACTCCGCCCACGAGGTGATGGGTCCTTTCGTCTTTGCCTTCACCGCCGGGTGGCTCGCCAGCGTGGCGCAGCGGCGCCCCGGGCTCGCCCTCCCCGTCCTGGCCAACCCCGCGCTCGCAGCGAGGCTCGCGTCGGTGCCGACGCCCGACTACGGCTCTGCCCGCGCGGCCGTGCCCGTCAACGCCGCCATGCTCCTCGCCGCGGGGGCCGCCGCCTCCCCCGCCGTGGGCGCGGCGGTGGCGGAGCACACCCGCGTCGACGCACTCCTTGCCCCCATCCTGGCCTGCCTGCAGCCGGTCGACTCCGAGAGCGAGTCCGGCAGCCCCAGCACCCCCGAGACTCGAGTCTTCCTCCGAACCCTCGCGCCCTACTCCGCACGCCTCGCCGTCGCCGCCCTGCGCGACGGGGCCCCCGGGTCGCTGGGCGTGCAGCTCCTGAGGCAGAACCGCCCGGGGCTGGTCACGGTCCTCGGGGACGGCCGCGACGGCCTGCGCAGCCTGATGAGGGAGGCGGTCACCGCCGACGGCAAGGTCGACGCCGGCGCGGTCATGGTCGCGTCGGCCTGCGTCGAGCTGCTCGCGGGCATGACCGAGGAGGCAGAGCTGGAGGTGCACCTCGTGGGCGGAGGCATCGACGAGGTCCTCGAGGACGCGGCGGTCTTCTTCGATAGCGTGGCGGCGGCAGAGCTCGCGCCGCCGGCTGCCGCGCCGCTCTTCGTCTACGGCCTCCGCATGCCCGGCGCCCTGCCCTGCCTGCCGGACAGGCTGAGCTGCGAGGCGACGGCGGCGCTCGCCAGGCGCGCGGCCGACCGCATCAGCGGCGGCGAGTGAGCCGAGAGGCGGGAGGCGGCATGACTGCGGGGCACCGCTTGCAGCCACTGTGCTGCCACTTGTGTTGCAACGGCCGCGCGCAGTCACGCCACACGCTCGTCGTCGCAGCCACGCGCTCGTCGTCGTCGCAGCCACGCGCTCGTCGTCGAAGTCACGCCACGCGCTCGTCGTCGTAGTCCTCGCTGTCGGGGGGGAGGTCCGCGAGAGCCCGCAGCGCCCTCGCGTCGATGTGCCCGCTCGCCGTCATCATGCCCAGCACCTCATCCATGCCCAGTGCCCCGTCCTGGTCCGCGTCGAAAATTCCGTACACGATCTCCACGCTCTCCTCCGGCAGGCGGGTGCCCGTGACCTCGTGGTAGACCCTGCGGCGGCGGTGGCGGCGCGACGGGCTCGCGCGTGCCGGGGCGGCCGGGGGCACTCTCTGCGGCGTGGCGGGGGTGGTCTCACCTCGCAAACTGGCTGCGGGTCAGCCTCAGCTGCGGCGCTGACCCGCCCGAGCCTCCCGTCGCCGACACCACCAGCGGCCGGGCGTGCGCCGCCGTCTGGCGGAACATTGCGCCGATGACGCTGACCACGGGCTGCGGCGCGGGCATGCCGATGGTCGACACGAACTTTCCGACGCGGCGCGTGTGCCTCCCCGCGGGGGAGGACAGCACGGTCCAGTCCCTGACCCCAAAGTAGGTGACGGCGGCCACGACGACGCAGGCGCTGCCGACGAAGAGGAAGGGCGTCGTGGTCTTGAGGTCCTCCATCCCGTTGTACAGGTTCATGCCTGCGCGGCGGGAGGGGGCGGGCGCGGCGGGGCTGGCGGTGGCAGAAATGGTGGGCATTGCCGGTGGCGAGCCGGGGGCGGGACGGGCGCTGCTAGCGGCTCGTTGCGTTCTGCCGCACGACCACCGCCGTGCTACCCGCCCCTGCTCTGCGCGATTGCACCGCCGCACGCGGCCCGACCCGGCACGGCTGCTGCCCGCTCACCGAACAGCCCCGAGGCCAGGGTGCCGAATGACACCCCGAGCCCGATGATGGTCATCCGCAGATTCACCTCGATCAGGTGGTTCCGCAGCGCGTCCTGCGTCGCCCCGAGCAGCGTGGTCCGCGTGTCCAGGTGCCGCAGCATCTGCTGTGCGCCCTGCAGCACCCGCCCCGCCGAGCGCACGTGAACCTCAAGCAGCACCTCAAGGTTCAGGAGCGACTCCTCCGTCACGCGCTCCAGCACCGCGGTCGGAGAGCCGGCCTCCACCGACGTCGCCTTGCCCGAGCCCCAGCCGCGGAGCACCTTGCGCGGGGCGTTCGGCAGCTGCGCCGTGCCCGCCGCCGGATCCTCCACCTCCCCCGGGAAGGCCTCGGCGAAGGCGCGGCGCTTCTCGGACAGGCACGCCTCCCGCATATCGCGGTCGCTGGAGACCACGTCGGTGACGCACTGCACCACGTCGGCCGCGGACGACCGGAAGTGCTCCAGCGTGTTCCGCAGCGGGAACAGCGTGTACAGCCGGTCCGGCTCGGAGTCCAGCGACTCGAGCAGGTTCTGCAGCAGCGGCGTGATGAAGGCCAGGCGCCGCGCGTGCCGCGCGTGCGTCGCAAGGAGCAGCTGGTCCATCACCATGAGCTCGAACGGCAGCTGCGGGTCGCTCACCAGCGCGTCGGTCGACGACAGCAGCGCGCCCAGCGCCGGACCCTCACGAGAACCGGCATCCGCCGCCGTCTCGATGGGCTCGGGGGCGGTCCGCTGGGCCTTGCGCTCGGCCGCGATCCCGGCAAGCGTCTTGGCGAACGCCGCCACCGCCCTCCGCTTGCGCAGCGAGTCCGCTGACGTGTTGTGCGGCAGCCACAGGTGGATCTCGCCGCTGTACAGGATGCCGCGGAGGTGGGACAGCGCGAACACGATGCATCGCCGCCTGGGCAGGATCCGGTACTGCGGCTGCCCTCCCTCCGCCTCAAACCCCAGGTCCAGCGCGCTGACAAGGTCTCTGGACGACAGCCTCGAGCGCCTCTTGACGTCCGCGAGCGAGAGCAGCTGGTCCGACTGTTCGCCATCCTCGTTCACGCAAATCAGTGGGATGCTCGGTTGGGCCGTGACCAGCGTTCTCCTCTGCGGATGCTGCTGCACAAGCGCACGCAGCGGGCCGGACGGGGACGCGCGGGGGAGCTTGACGCGAGGTGCCACCAGCGCCAGGGTCCGACGTGCCCAGTTTCCCGCGCGGCGTCGCATCGTAGCCTGCACGCCCTGGCGCGCACGGAGGCGGCACGATCCGTCGTTTGCGCCGTGCGCGTGCGTGTGCGGTTCGGGCCGCGGGTGCGGCGGCACTCTGCCTTGCGGTTGCTGAGCTCTTTACTGGGCCGCTCACCCACGCAGTCTGACGCCCCCAGATGCCGCTGGCCTCGTTGCCTCGCGGCTCAGAAGGGCCTGTCGCTGTTGTTCGCGCGCTTCGCGAACTTGCCCTTGCGGTGGCGCATCTTCCACTGCACGCGGCCGGCCTTGGAGGCTCCGGCGCCCGCCTTGCCGCCGCCGATGGTGAATGCGCCGGGCTTGGCCTTGAAGGCCGCCGAGGCACCGACGCCCATGCGGGAGGCGTGCTTGGCGAAGGCCTTGAGCGGGTCCTGGCCACCCTTGCCGCCGGTGCGCTTGCCGGAGGCGGACCCGGCGCGGGGCGGCTTGGCCCCCGACTCGGCCGTGGCCGCCTCGGCCGCCGCCTTGACGGACCCGGGGAGGAGGTAGGAGGGGAGGGACGCGAGCTCGGGCCTGACGCGGCTGGGGAGGAGCGGCCCGTCGTGGCGGAGCACGCGGAGGTCGTCGGGGTTGTCCTCGAAGTGCGCCTGGAGCCGCTCCGAGTTGAGCATCTCCTGCCGGAGCTCCGCGGCGCGGGCCTCGCGGATGATCTTCTTGCCCCGGAGGCCGCGCAGCACGCGCTGCACGCGGTACCGGAAGCCGAGGACCTCCCCCTTGTCAAAGGGGAGCGTGGCCGGCTGCGGCGTGCCGTCGGCGCCGGCGGTCTGGGACTCGCGGGCGCGGGCGACGATGGCGGCGGCGGTGGTGTCGCTGGGCCTGACGAAGGAGAGGGCAGCGCCCGACGCCCCGCCGCGGGCGGTACGGCCGATGCGGTGCACGTAGGCGTGGAGGGTGGGGGGGAAGTCGACGTTGACCACGGTGCCGACGCCCCGGAAGTCGACGCCGCGGGCGACGCCGAACTCAATGTCCGAGCGGAGGCGGCGGAGGCGGTCGCGGCGGCGCTCCCGGCGGCGCGAGACGGCCGACATGGCAGCGTGATCGCGCTCCCGCTTGGCCTCGGGCGCCGCGGCGTCGCTGCCGCGGGCTCTGCTGCGCTTGCGGCTCTTGAGCTCTGCCCCGTCGATGACGACGACGTCCTCAAGCATGCCCTTGACGTCCACCGGGCCGTCCGAGTCTTCCTCTGACTCTTCATCCTCCTCGCCGGACTCCTCCTCCTCCTCGCCGGACTCCTCCTCTTCCTCCTCCTCGCCCGATGCCTCCTCGTCCTCCGAGTCCTCGTCTGAGCCGGCGGCTCCGGCCTCCCCCTCCTCCTCCTCCGAGCTCTCGTCGTCCTCGTCGCTGTCCTCGTCGCTGTCCTCGTCGTCGCCCCGCCTCGGTGCCGTGCCGAGACCCGCGCCGAGCGCCGCCCGGATGGCCTCGCCCTCGGCGTCGTCCGCCTCGAGTGCCTCCTCCGCGCCCGCCTCGCCGTCCGAGTCCTCCCCGTCCACCCCCATGCTCTCGTCCGTGGCGATGAGGTAGTCGAACACGCCCTGGTTGAACTGCTTGAGCACGTGGGCGCGGGAGTTCGCCGGGAGCTCCGCGTTGAGCACCGCGGCGCGGATGCCAAAGGCCTCGAGGAAGAGCTTGAGGCGGTAGCAGCTGTCGAGGGAGTTGACGAAGAAGATGGCCCGGCCCGAGACGAGCTTGAGCTTGACCAGCGCGTACAGCAGCAGGAAGCGGTCCTCCTCCCCGACCTCCACCACCCACTGCGTCAGCGTGCCGTCCGTGGCGCCCGCGGCGCCGTCCTCCAGCCGGAGCACGGCGGGGGAGTGGAGCACGACGCGGCGCATGGCGTCGAGCTGCTCCGGCAGCGTGGCCGACAGCAGCATCGTCTGCACCGCGCGGGGGAGCCGCTTCACGAGGGCCTTGATGTCGTCGCCGTGGCCGTACGACAGCACGAGGTCAGCCTCGTCGACCACCAGCTGCTCCAGCGCGTCCAGCGACAGCCGCCCGGCCGCAACGTGACCCATGATCTTGGCGGGCGTGCCCACCACAACCTCCGCGCCGCGCTCCAGTGCGGCGGCCTGTGCAGCCTCGCTGCCCGCGCCCAGCGCCACCGTGGTGATGATATCGCGGCAGAAAAAGGAGAGCGCCTCAAACACAGCCGCCGTCTGGGCCGTCAGCTCCCGGGTCGGTACCAGGACGAGCACGTGCGGGGCACCCGCCGCTGTCGATGCTGACGCAGACGTGGCCGCCCCTCCACCGTCCTGCTTCCGCGCCAGCACCCGCTGGAGCGCCGAAAGCGCGTAGGCAGCGGTCTTGCCCGACCCAGTCTTGGCCCGGACCAGCAGGTCCCTGCCCTCAAGTGCGAGCGGAATCGACTTGGTCTGAACAAGGGTCGGTGTCACGAAGCCCATCTGCTGGACGGCGGCGACGAGGCGGCGGTCAAGGCCTGCGAAGGAACGACAGCGGCGAAGAGACCAGCGACTTTGGGGCGCCGGGACGCCGCCACAAGGGATCACTGCCAGGCCTCTGAAACATGGCCTGCTTTGGCCTCGTCAGCGGGGCGTGTACGCGAGATCGGGGCGCGACGAGTGGCTCACCGAGCTCTGCGTCCGCAAATGACGCCTGCTTGTCCAAGTACCGCACATTCAGGGAACCCGACGTCCCGATGCGCACGGCACCGACCGTCCCGGCAGCAGCGTCCACCGCCATCTCCACACGGCCAAAGAGTGTGCGCTCAGCGGCTCTACTCGCAAAGGCTCTGCGACAAGATGGCCGTGTGCCAGCTTGCCGGCTCACAGCCGCGGCATCCAGCTCACGCAGTGGACACTATCGCAGTCATCATTCAATCGTGGGCGAGGGGGTCGGGGAAAAGTGTGTAGCGCAACGGTGTTGCGAGTCACGATGAGGGGGCCTGCCGCAGACTCACCACCACGCTCAGGTCAGCCGATGCCAGCGATGTGACGAGTACGTCTGCATTGGCTCCAGAAATTGAGGTGACCGTGGCTGTGAGCGCCGTCGGCGGGCCGTCCAGGATCCGCACGGTTGCAGATGCCTCGCCCGCCCACCCCTTGGGTACAGGGAACAGCAGCTGATCCCCGATCGGCACGGCAACGGTGACCTGACTCGATGAGGCACGAAGGTCTGCCTGCACGGAGGCCCGGATGGTGGTGGCGCGCTTGCTTGTGGGCTCGTCGAACCAGTTTCCCCTCCACCAGGCTGCTGGACATGCGAGACGCGTCCACGGTGCCGTTGCTGGTGTCATACACCAGGCTGCTACACTCCACTGAGCTGCACATGAACTTGTTGGCCGTGACCACGAGGCCGGCCACGGCGACGCCCTGCTGCACTGGGGCGATGCGAACACTCGCCTTCCCGACGAACACCGTACCCTGGACGGTCATGCCGTACTCGGGCTCGATCACATCTGCCTGAGCGAAGCCCGATGGTTGGGGGATTCCAAGCCGGAGCAGAATCCGCTGCTGCTGCGACGAGCGCGCACACCAAGGCCACAGGGCGCAAGCGGCCCCACGCTGACCACACCGCACTCCTCATTTTAGGGAAGCGTGCGTCGCTGGGCGCACGCGACGGACGCCGGCCGGGAGAAGCATGACAGAGCGAGTTCAACCAGCAGGCTGGCCATTGGCGGAGCTGCTGCCCCAGAGGGCACTCGAGCAGCGCGAGGCGGCCGCCCAGGGTGGCGCGACTTGTCTGTTATAGCGGATAGGGCGGCAGCCAGCGGTAGGATCGCCAACCTCCGCCCGTGCGGGCAGCCGGACACAGACACGCACGTTCTGGCATGGCCCCAGACTCCGGCAAGAAGGTGCCTGGTAACTGCTGCTCGCGAATTCCCACGGGATGGCTCGTGGTTCTGTTTTGCTGGGTGAACATGCTCAACTACATGGACAGGGGAATCGTGAGCGGGGGCTTTGAGCTCATCAACCAGTTCATCCTGGAAACGCTCCCGTCGGCCAACGCCAGCAATGTGGACGCGTACCGCGGGTTCCTCACGTCGTCGTTCATCATCAGCTACGCTGTCAGCGCGCTGGTGTTCGGCCACCTCGTCCATCGCTTCCCTCCGTTCAAGCTGATGTCATTCGGTCTCCTGATCTGGTGCGTCGCCGTTCTCATCTGCTCCGCCTCTCCGAACTACTGGGTGCTTCTTGTCGGGCGTGCGCTGAGCGGCGTGGGCGAGGCCTCGTTCCAGTGCGTGGTGCCGCCGTTCATTGACGACAACGCTGGCAAGGCAAACCGCGCCAAGTGGCTTGCGTTCTTCTACGCCATGATTCCGTTCGGCACGGCCGTAGGCTACGGCTGGTCGGACCTGGTCGGGGAATCCCTGGGCTGGCAGTGGTCGTTCGGCCTCGAGGCGCCGCTGATGGCCCCGGCGCTGCTTGTGTGCTTCTTCCTTCCCTACCACAAGCGCGGCGAGGCCACGCACGTGGCCGACGCCGAGGCCCCGATCCGCCCCGACACCCGCAAGCCGGAGGGCCGCGAGCTGGGCGTGTTCCAGGAGCTGGGCCGGGTTCTCGGCTCGCCCATCTACCTCGCCGTCTCCTTCGGCTACGCGGCCTACACCGCCTCGGTGGCCGGCTTCGCCGCGTTCGGGCCGCAGTTCGTCTTCGACCTGGGCCTGGTGTCGTCCCGGGGCACGGCGTCGATCCTGTTCGGCGGAGTCATCGCCGTCACCGGCTTTACCGGAACGGCTCTCGGGGGCATGATGCTGGACCGGATGCAGCTGGCCGACGACTCGGCGCAGCGCGCGCGCCTGGGCCTGATGAAGGACGGCCGCATGGTGGTGTCGGCCATGTCGCTGGAGGAGGAGGGCGGCGCGCAGCCGGTGGAGGAGGAGTACGACGAGGAGGGCGTGATGGCGATGGAGATCGAGGGGGCGTCGCCGCCGTCCCTGGGGACGGGCCGCGGTGCCTTCGAGGACCACGTGGCCAGTATCGACGGCGCGTCGGCGGCCGAGCGGCGGGAGCGGGCCGGGGACCGCGAGGACGGCGAGGAAACGGAGGAGGACGCCACCAGCCTTCGCCAGCTCGACACCAAGCTCTGCGCATCGCTGCGGCAGGCGACGCTGCTGACGGCCGCGGGCATGCTGACCACGCTGGCGGCCCCTTTCCTGGTGGAGGCTGGCCTGTGGCCCTTCCTGGCCAGCCTGGCGCTCGGCACCATGTTCCTCTTCGCAACCACGGCGGGCGTCAACATCGCGGTCATGGCCTCCGTCCCCTCGGAGTCGCGCCCCTTCGCCATCGGCCTCGCCACCGCAATCACCCACGCCTTCGGCGACGTCCCCAGCCCCGTCCTCATCGGCCTCATCTCCGACGACCTTGCGCCCAACGTCCCCGGCAAGGCCCGCTCCCGCCCCGGCCTCGAGCACACCCTGCTCATCGTCACCTGCTGGATCGTCTGGGCCGTGCTCCTCTGGGGCGCCGCCTGGCTCTGGGCCCGGTCGCGCCGCTCCTTCAACGAGCGGCACCGCACCTACGAGGAGCTTGGCGGAGACGGCCGCCTCGTCTGGCGCGTCTGCGGCACCTCCCGGCCGGAGGACGACGCCGACCTCCGCCGGCCCCTCACGCGCTAGCGACAGCCCGGGGATGGTGCCTTGTGCCAGCGTCGGTCTCCCGGTGTCTCCGCCAGGTAGATCCCGGCGGCGCCCCGCTTCGGGCGGAAGCGCAGCGCAGGCGCCGGTGTGCAGAGCTGGATGCGCTGGCTGCGGCGCCGCTTTGCCCGATACGCTTGTTTCCGATTCCGCGCAGTACAACACGACGCGCGCCTTGGCACCACGCACACACTCCCCGCCCGCTCGCGCTGCGTCGCTCACGCGTGGCTGCGGATGACCACGTCCTCGAGGAAGCAGAGCGCCGTGTCGACGTCGGCGAAGACGGCCACGGGCGGGTGAGGCACCGGCTCGGCGCTCGCCCCGTCGGCCGACAAGGCGGCGGGCGAGACGAGCTCGGACTCCCACGACCGAGGCTTGCAAATCACGGATCTCAGGTCCGCCGCCTCGGCGCCCCGCTCCTCCAGCTGCGCCAGGAGGACGCCGGGCGGAGAGACCAGCGCCGCGGTGACGCGGCGGGAGGCAGCCTCCGCGATGACGTCAGCGATCACCTCGGCCGCCGAGAAGTCCATGGCCGTCACTCCGCCGCAGTCAATCAGCACGTAGCGCCGCGCCATGGACGAGGGGGGGCACCGCCGCTCCACCTCGGCCGCCACGCGCCCCGCGTTCCCGAAAAACAGCGTCCCCTGCAGAGCCAGGCCGTGGCGCCGCCACTCTTCGCGCTCCAGCGCCGCGTGCGCCTCTGCTGACCGCTCGCGGGCCGCGCTCGAGAGCATTGCCGGGTGCAGCGACGCGCCGGCGCGCCCCTCCCTCGGCGACGACGACTTGGCCCCGACGGACCGTGGGTCGACCGCCGCGCGCGGCGGCATACGGCCGCCCTCTGCGGCTTCACCGCCCGAGCCGGCCGACGCGAGCGTGCGGGAGGACCCCGGCGCCCCGGTCCCCGGCTCGAGCCGCACGCGCTCGGGCAGGAGCGGCCTGACGACCTCCTGCCTCGCTGCCGCGGCCACGAAGGAGAAGCACGCGAGGACGATGCCGACGAGGATACCCTCCTCGAAGCCCAGGGCGGCCATGGCCACGGCGATGCCCCACGTCGTCATGCGCTCCCCCCAGTCCATCCGCCGCCACGGCAGCACCAGGCCGTCCAGCGCGAGCTCCCCTCCGATGTGCAGCATCACGCAGCCGGCCAGCATCCGCGGAAGCACCGCCACCGCCGCGCCGCCCAGCACCATGCAGCCGACTCCCCCGGCGAGCGTCAGCCACGAAGACGTCCGCCCCACCAGCCGCTCTGCCAGCCCCGGCCACGACACCGGGCAGGTCCAGCAGACCCGCAGCCGCCGGCAGCTCGAGGCGCCGCAGCGCCGGCACGGGCCGGGACCCCGCGGGCTCGACCCGCCCGCGGACGTCCCCTCTGCCGTCACGGGCGCGAAACTCCGCACGGTGTCGACAAAGCGAGCCCTGACCCGGGGGTGGGGCGCCCCCGTGACGGACTGGGTCCGGCGCCTCAGCCCGGCGGACGACGCGGCGGCCGGGCGGCCGGGCCGGGCCGTCGAGGGCGAGGCCAGCGGAGAGCTGAGCAGCAGCTGCCCCGACGACCGGGCCGCCGGCTGCGGGTGTGCCGGCGGGCGCCCCATGCCCCGGTTCCGCGGCCCGTCGCGGTAGCGTCTCGCGCCCCCCGGTGTGGGGAGCTCGAGCGGGCTGGTGAGCAGCTGCACGGAGTGCATCGTCTCCTCGTCGATCACCACGCCGTCCGGCGGGCCCCCGTCGTCACCGCTGCTGCACTCGTCGTCACTGCTTCCTCCGCCT
>Ga0136560_1000118_pt1 | contig 32269 bp, 30 predicted proteins | sample AntRauMeHopE1497_FD_104925 | JGI IMG/M metagenome (GOLD analysis project Ga0136560, IMG submission 104925) | Saline lake microbial communities from Rauer Islands, Antarctica - Metagenome Hop E1 #497 | ecosystem: Environmental > Aquatic > Non-marine Saline and Alkaline > Saline | place... | reverse complement strand
GTAAAAGAAAAGGCCGATTTTGGTATTGTAGTAGATCCGGATGTAGACCGTTTGGCCTTTATCAGCAACGACGGCGAAATGTTTGGCGAAGAATATACCTTGGTGGCCTGCGCCGATTATGTGCTGGGCAAGACCAAAGGAAATACGGTGTCCAACCTCTCATCATCAAGAGCTTTGCGCGATATTACCGAAAAACACGGCGGCACGTATGAAGCGGCCGCAGTTGGTGAGGTAAACGTAGTAGCCAAAATGAAAGCGAACAAGGCCATTATTGGTGGCGAAGGAAACGGAGGTATCATTTACCCCGAAAGTCACTACGGAAGGGATTCCTTGGTAGGCACTGCCTTGTTCTTAATGCTCATGGTAGAAAAAGGGGGTACGGTAGCCGAGCTTAGGGCGGGTTACCCAAGCTATTTTATGAGTAAAAAGAAGATTCAGCTCACACCTGAACTAGACGTGGATGCCATTTTAATGACGATGGCCGAGAACTATAGGAATGAGGATATTTCTACTATTGACGGTGTAAAAATCGATTTTCCCGAAAAGTGGGTACACCTCAGAAAATCCAACACCGAACCCATTATCCGTATTTATACCGAAGCCAAGACCCAGGCGGAAGCCGATGGATTGGCGCACCGTATGATTTCGGAACTAAAAGGAATAGCACGGGTCTAATGAAGTTTATAAGTCAATTACGTACGCAAAACATCCTATCGCTCAGATTGAGCCTCGGGATTTTCTTGTTTTTTATCTTTTCCACGAAGGCACAGACCCAAACAGATACCATTAGGGTCATGAGTTTTAACATCCTTCATGGGGCAACGGTCAAAAATGACTTTAATTTAGATACTATAGCGGGAGTAATCAACGCCTATAATCCGGATCTGGTAGCCCTACAAGAGGTCGATTTTAAGACTAACAGGGCCAAAAGAATGGATTTGGCCACGGAATTGGAACAACGCACAAAAATGGCCTCCTTATTTGCTAGGGCAATGCCCTATGATGATGGGGAATATGGAGAAGCCGTTTTATCCCACTATACCTTTGTACATACGGAAAATATTCCGTTACCTCATTTACCAAGTTCTGAGCCTAGGGCTGCGTTAAAAACAGTGGTGGAGACAAACAATGGAAACCGTATTGCTTTTGTAGGCACACATCTGGATCATCTAGAAAATGATACGGATAGAAAAATGCAGGCTAGGGCATTGGTCGGGGTTTTGAAAGATATGCATATGCCTACCTTGTTGGTGGGAGACTTAAACGATACCCCTCAAAGCAAAACTTTAGGTATTCTAGAGGAGGTATTTAGCAAGCCCAAGAATACGGAGGCGTTGAATAACACGTGGCCCGCCCATGACCCTAGAATATGTATAGACCATATTTTATTTGATAGGAAACACCATTGGGAAGTAGTGGAATATGAAGTACTTTGCGAAAATTACGCCAGCGACCATTGCATTGTTTACGCCACTTTAGTCTTTAAGCCTTGAGCTTGGGCCTTTTCTTTGTTTAAATAATTTTCCCGCACAATTTTGGCTGTTTCGTGCTGTCCAAGATGATGCCACCCCGGAGGCATGAAAATATACTTTATTTTGTTCACGAAACCTGGCGCCTTTGCAACGTCTTTGACCAAGGCAACGATTTCCCCAAAATATACATCCAAGAAATTACCGGAATCCATCTCCCGGGTAATGCCGTACTCTATTTTCACGTTTTTTTCCTCTTGCTGGTAGGTACCAAAAGCCCTGTCCCAAATGTTTAGCAGGTTACAAAAATTAGTGTCCATATACAGTGGATTCCTGGCATGGTGCACCCTGTGATGCGAGGGAGTCAAAATATACTTTCCGACGATGCCAAAGCGCGCATCCTTAATGACGTTTTCACCTACATGAATAAAGGCGCCCCAAGTCCCGTCAATAAACATGATTAGGAACAAAAGTTCTGGGTAAAGCCTGTCTGAAAAAGTGCTATTGGCTGCAACAGACCAATGATCCACGTAATCATAGCTATCGCAATAAAGCGACCTACAAAGCGATTAAAGATATAAATGAGAAAATTGACCTTATAGACTTTTGTTTGTGGTTTTTTGTAAATGAGTCCTAACGTAAGTTCCTATAAAACTAAAAAAGGTATGAGCGGATAAATGAGTTGTAGATTGTTTCAAATATTTCCATTAGCAACTATTAAAATTGTCAAGTGTCGAATAAATTAACACTAAATATAATTAATAGTCGGGCTTTGGGAAAGTTAGAGACCAAAATTAACAAATAAGCTAGGCTAATCAGTCCCATGGAGATACAGACCGCACAAGCAGAGTGGGCTAAACATCATTATCTTGTCTCCTGTCTCTTGGCTCTTGGTTCTTGATCCTTGATTCTCTATTTTCTCTTCTTCAAGTATCAGGTTGGGAAACCTTGGCAAAGGATGCCGGCTGCTTGCCCCTGTGCTTCCAGCGCTTGTGTGTCCATAGATAGTGCTCCGGTTTTTCCCTGATTTGTTTTTCGGTAAGTCGTAGGAAGGTATCGGTGATCTCATTTTCCTGCGTTTCCTTACCGTGTTCGGCAATGGGGATGAATTCGGCCTCGTAGTAGCCCCGCTTTACCTTGCTTACTTTAAGAAAGACTACGGCAAGGTCCAACTTCCGCGCCATCGTTTCGGCACCATTGAATACAGGTACTTTAATACCCATAAATTCCGACCAATATTGCGCGCGGTGCCGCTGCGGCGATTGGTCGCTAACCATACCAAAAATACCGATAACACCGTCCCTTTTATCGCGAACGACCGTTTTTACGGTTTCCTGCTGGGTAATGAGCGTCGTATTCCATCGCGCGCGAACCCTGCGTATGAAGTCGTCGAAATATTTGTTGCCTATTTTCTGATAAACCGCATATCCCTTGGAATTGACATAATTGTTAATACTTACGTTCCATTCCCAATTGGCATAATGCGAGCATACGATGAGAATACTGCGTTCCTTTTCCTGTTTCCTAAGCACATCAATATTCAGTACCTTGTATTTCCTTTTTACCTGCCCCTTGCTTAGGCCCATAGTTTTTACGGTCTCTAGGAACATATCGCACATATGCCTAAAAAAAGCCTTCTCAATTCGGTTTATTTCGGCTGTATTTTTTTCGGGAAAGACCAAATTCAGGTTAGAGATTACCACCTTTCTTCGGTATCCGATAATATGGTAAACAATAAAAAAAACGACATCCGAAAATGCGTAAAACAGCCTATGGGGCAATATGGAAATCAGCCATAAAAAAGGATAGACCAATAAGAAGACCAGTAGCTGCATATACTAGGATGTAATGGGCAAATATAGCTATATTTGACCCCAAATATAAACTTTGCCTATGAACAACCTAAGCATCGCCACCATTGCAATCATTGCGGCCAATGTTATCGTTTCCTTTAAGGGATTTAATGACACCTACTTTTTTGATCGCTACAAGTTCGGCATAGGTGCCATTAAAGCGGGGCAAAAGGAGCGCATGTTAACATCTGGGTTTTTACATGTAGATATTTCCCACCTGTTCTTTAATATGTTTACGCTCTATTTCTTTGCCGATGTGGTCATAGAATGGTTCGGGGCTGGAAAATTCCTGATTATTTACTTCATTAGTCTTTTGGCAGGGAGCTTGTTAGCTATGTTTTTTCATAAGAATGAGCCGTATTACAGCGCGGTTGGTGCCAGTGGTGCCGTTACCGGTATTCTTTACGCTGCCATTCTTTTACAACCCGATATGCGATTGGGCATCATGTTCATTCCTATTCCTTTGCCCGCGTACGTCCTAGGCATCGGATATCTCCTATATTCCATTTATGGAATGAAAAGCAGACTGGGTAATATTGGACATACCGCCCATTTTGGAGGTGCTATAGGTGGATATGTGAGCACGCTGTTGTTTAAGCCTTCCCTTCTTGCGACCGATACCTTTATGGTGTTCCTTTTGGCAATTCCGATTATCCTGCTTTTTATACTGGGAAAGCTAGGGAAAATATAGTATACTCCTGCCAAATGAAAACCCGAGTTTTTGTCTCTTTCTTTTTTCCTTTGCCGTCGTTAAAATTATAAACCGTAGCTACGGCTATGCTTCGCCATCGCTACGGCTCGCCCACAGCTTTCGCTGTGTCGTGCCTAGGTAAAGAAAAAAATAAAATTGTCAAAATTTTCGGGTTTTCATTAAGCATGGGAATTGACTTGAGTTTTGGAATCGAACTGAGTCTTTTGCATAAAAAATGCCCGACAACATTATGTTGCCGGGCATTTTCCATAGTATTGAAGTACGATATTAATCCAATAGCTCGGCAACCTTGGCTTCCAACTGCGGCCCTCGGAGGTTTTTGGCTACAATAACACCGTTTTCATCCAATAAAAAAGCGGCAGGTATAGCACTTACATTGTACAACTTTGCTATTTCATCATCAAAATAGGCAATATTGGAAATTTGAGGCCATGCCAATCCATCGTCCGCTATCGCTTTTTTCCACGCTTCGGCAGTCCTGTCCAGGGAAACACCGATAACATGGAGGCCTTTGTCGTGGTATTTTTCATAAACGGCAACAATGTTCGGGTTTTCGGCCCTACAAGGTCTACACCAAGCAGCCCAAAAATCAACAAGGGTAACTTTGCCCATGACATCGCTCAAGGCAATGATTTCGCCTTCCGGGTTGGGCCCGGAGAATTCCGGTGCCTTTGCTCCAATGGCAGTGCTTTTGCCTGCTTCTTCGGTTTTTTTCACACGGTCCAGCCCCTCAAGCACCTTTTTGCCCGCTTTTGTATCTTTTATTTCCTGTGAAAGTGCATCGTACATAGACCTGACCTGATCTGTTTCCACGGATTTCATGGAGATAGCCCTATCTAAAAGCAAAGCGGAAATCAGCGCCTTTGGATTGTTTTTAATAAAATCGACCTCAAAGGTTTCATACTCTTCCTGAAGTTCCTCCATTTCGTCGTTCAGGGCTACAATGGCAGCTTCGCCACCAGCACTACCCCCGGTCTTCTGCATGTCTTCCTGAATAGACCGTGCCCGTTCTGAAAGCACTTTTGATTTTTCGATATAATCGAAAAATACCTCGTTTTGCATCGTGCCGTCTACCTCGGCAAAACCTAAACTATCTTTTTGGGCGCTAAAATTAATAGTTCCTTCTTCCAAGATGACGGCGGTATACCCGGGAAGCTCGTCCACAAAAATATAGTACAGTTCCGGAGTTGTAACCGCACCCTTGAATTGGAATTTTCCGCCGGCAAGTAGGGTAGTGTCCACTTCCACAGGCTGCCCATTATCGCCTATTGTTTTTAGGAAAACTTGGGTTGCTTCCTCAAAATCCCCTCTTATCTCTCCGTTGATCGTGTAGCCATCAGGACTTTGGTTACAGCTGAAAGCCATAATCAGCACTATAAAAAGCAATAAACTATTTCTCATAAAAATATTATTTTAAGCGCCAAATGTACTTATATAAAATCATAAAAAAAAGCCACCCTGCTTTTACCGGGATAGCTTTTTTAATTGCATTGTGGATATGTCTAAAACTGGTAGCGAATTCCGAGACCGATATCAAAATCAAAAGTGTCGGAAAAACCATCGTAACCTATAACCCCCAGTTCGGGTCTAAAATCTAACGAGAGTACCAATGGAATATCAAAATCATATTCAATACCTATATTTCCCGCTGCAAAAACAAATACCCCTCCAACATCATCATTATTTGGTAAATTGGGGAAATCAGCACTGCCAAGCCCTCCGCCTACACCGTAATACCAATTAAAGTCGCCTTCTATAGGGCGTACCCATTGGTATAGCCCCGCCAGTTTAAACGCATTAAAATTTCTACTATCCCTCCAGCCAAGATTTACTTCGACCCTATTTGAGTTAGTGATCGATTTTTGGTACGAAATTTCCGCGCCAAACCCGTCACTATCACCCAAACGTAAGCCCAATGTGTGTTCTGAGATTCCTTGTGCGCTAAGCGAAAAACCTGTGAATAATAGAAGAAACGTACACCACTTTAAAATTTTCATATTCCTTATGTTTTAGTTAATGATAAAAAATACACTGTTCCTGTTGACAGCTCAAACAATAAAACTTAATTTAGTTGCCAAAATTGTGCGAGCTTGAATAATAGTATATTTCCCCAATTATCAAAGGACCTGCAAGGCACCTTACAAATAGATACGCTTTCCAAAGTCCTATATGCCACGGATGCCTCCGTATACCGAAAAACACCCATGGGAGTGGCCTTTCCCAAAACAGTCGGTGATATCCAAAAACTGATTGCATTTGCCAACACGCATAGGATAGGACTTGTTCCCAGAACGGCCGGAACCTCTTTGGCCGGTCAGTGTGTCGGAGATGGTCTTGTTGTGGATGTTTCCAAACATTTCACAAAAATCCTTCATGTAGACCAGGAAAAGAAACAGGTAACGGTGCAACCCGGCGTTATTAGGGACGAACTGAACCAATACCTTAAGCCTTTTGGATTGTTTTTTGGCCCCAACACCTCTACCTCCAACAGATGCATGATCGGTGGGATGGTGGGCAATAATTCATCGGGTACTACATCTATACAATATGGTGTTACCCGGGACAAGGTGGTTTCCTTAAACACGGTATTATCCGACGGAAGTTTAGCAACCTTTAAGACCCTATCCAATGCTGCTTACGCAGAGAAATTAAAAGAAGATTCAGTTGAAGCATCAATTTATAAAAACATACATAAAGAGTTAATAGATAGTAATATAACTAATGAAATTATTTCAGAATTCCCCAAGCCGGAAATCCATCGTAGAAATACGGGCTATGCGGTAGACGAACTGCTGACATCTTCTATTTTTGGAGGTAAGGAAGAGGGAATCAATCTGGCAAAATTGCTATGCGGAAGTGAGGGCACCCTTGCATTTACCACGGAGATTACGCTGCAATTAGACGTTTTGCCACCGCCGCTGTCCGCCATGATCGTTACCCATTACAGGACATTGGAAGACTGCCTTTTGGACGTAGCTCCCGTAATGGCGCATCCCTTGCAATTGTGCGAGATGATGGATAAGGTCATTTTGGACTGCACCAAAAACAACAGGGCACAAATGGCCAATCGGTTTTTTGTGGACAATGACCCGGAAGCGCTTTTAATGCTGCAAATTAGCGCACATACGGAAAGGGAGTTGAAAACGCTTATTTCCCAAGTCATGAAGACCATCGGAGCTTCGGGCCTAAGCTATGCGCAACCCGTGCTGTTCGGGGATGATATAGCCAAGGCGATCGAACTTAGAAAAGCGGGATTAGGCTTGTTAGGGAATATTGTTGGCGACATGAAAGCCGTCGCCTGTATAGAGGATACGGCCGTTGCGCTCCCGGACCTAAAGGACTTTATCGGGGAGTTTACCCAGATCATGAAAGGCTATGACCAAAAAGCGGTCTATTACGCCCACGCAGGGGCAGGGGAGCTGCACTTAAGGCCGATCTTGAATCTAAAAAAATCCAATGACGTTGCGCTTTTCAGAAACATAACAACCGATGTAGCCAAATTGACCAAAAAATACAAAGGCTCCTTTAGCGGGGAACATGGTGATGGCATCGTGAGGGCCGAATTTATTCCTTTAATGATCGGCGATAAAAATTACCAGTTGCTACGCCGTATAAAATCCTACTTTGACCCGAACAATATTTTTAATCCGGGGAAAATTGTGGATGCCTACCCCATGGACGAATCTTTGAGGTACGAGATAGACAGAAAAGAACCGAAAATAAAAACCTTGATGGATTTTTCCGATAGCGAAGGTATCTTAAAAGCGGCGGAGAAGTGCAACGGGAGCGGGGATTGCAGAAAAACACACCACACGGCGGGCGGCATGTGCCCCAGTTACCACGCCACCAAAAACGAAAAGGACACCACAAGGGGCAGGGCGAATGCCTTGCGCGAATTTTTGACCAATCCCCAAAAACCGAATGCGTTTGACAGTGAGGAGCTCAAAGAGGTTTTTGACCTTTGCATTAGCTGCAAGGCCTGCGCCAGCGAGTGTCCCAGCAACGTAGACGTGGCCACCCTAAAGGCGGAATTTCTGTACCAGTACCAAGAAACGAACGGCTATCCCTTGCGCAGTAAACTCTTTGCTTACAACACCAAACTCAATCGCTTGGGAAGTTCCGTTTCCGGACTTACCAACGCGGTGTACAGCTCTGGTTTTCTAAGTGGATTATTAAAAAAATATAGCGGTGTCGCTAAAGAAAGAAGCCTTCCAAAAGTCTATAGTTTTAATTTCGATAAGGAACTTCAAAAAGGTAAAATTCAATATACTGCATCAAAATCAAAGGTAATTTTGTACATCGATGAATTTACACGGTACTTGGATATCGAAGTCGGTAAGGATGCCATAGCGTTGTTGACCCGATTAGGATACGATGTGGAACTTTATTACGCGGAGAGCGGCAGAACCTACTTGTCCAAAGGTTTTTTAAAGCAGGCCAAAGCTTTGGCGATAAAAAACAGCAAACAGCTCGAAGCTTTCGCACGAAAGGGATGGCCTATCGTAGGTTTGGAACCTTCGGCAATCTTATCCTTTAGGGACGAATACAAACGCCTAACGGAGGATAAGGAATCCGCCCAACGTATTGCCGACCATAGTTTTTTAATAGAAGAGTTCTTGGCGACCGAAATAGCGCAAGGCCACTTAGATGCGTCCTCATTCACGGAGGAAGCAAAAGACGTTAAAATCCATAACCATTGCCATCAAAAAGCATTAAGTAATCAAAAAGTGACTTTTGATGTCCTTAACCTGCCCAAAAACTATAAGGTTACTATTATTTCATCTGGATGTTGCGGTATGGCCGGTTCTTTTGGGTATGAAGAGGAACATTACGAGGTAAGCATGAAAATTGGTGGTCTAAAATTATTTCCGGCCGTAGAAAAATCTGCACCCAATACTATAATTGCAGCAAACGGTACCAGTTGCCGACACCAAATTTTTGACGGCACCAAAAGAATGGCGAAACATCCTGTGAGTATTTTACGGGAGGCCTTGAAATCTTAGTCGGCTAAAATAAATTTTAAATGGAATTCGCTTTCAGGTATGCTTGATACCCATGGAAGCCATTAATTCGTTGATGTCCATTTTCTTTAGGTCTTCGTCCATAAAGAACGGACTAAGTTTATCATTTTTATAACGATAAAGTTTCCAGCGTTTAAAGGAGTATTCAAGTGCGGTCATGTGCTCCACCCAATCCCCGGAATTCAAATATAGGACAGCGCCCTTGGCATTTTCTATTTGTTCTTTTTTAGGCTGATGTATATGGCCACAAACTATGCAATCATAGTCGCTATAAAGAGCCAAATCGGCAACGGTACGTTCAAAATCCGATATATAGTTGACCGATTGCGTTTTGTTTTGTTCGATTTTCCCCGAAAGGGAATACTTCTCCCTTTTGCGCTGTTTCAGAATCCAGTTGGATAGATTATTGACCGATGACATCAATGTATAGCCAAAACTTCCCAATCTTGAAAGCCATCTCACACTAATCGATGGAGCGTCTAAAACATCGCCATGAAAAAACCATGTTCTTTTGCCGTCGAGAGATAACACCAATTTATCGCAAAATTTAATATTTCCCAAAGTAGTTCCTGCCGACTTCCCGGCCAAGGCATCATGATTGCCTTTAATGTAGAAGACCTCAGTTCCTTTAGAGGCCATAGAAATAATTTTTTTGATGACCTTTAAATGGGAAGCTGGAAAATAACTCGCTTTAAAGTCCCAAATATCAATGATATCCCCATTTAAAATTAGAATTTTGGGCTGTATACTGCTCAAGTAGGTAAGCAGCTCATCGGCATAACAGCCATAAGTTCCCAAATGAACATCGCTAATAACGGCTATTTCCAGCTCTCTTTTTCTCAAGGAAAGATTTTAGTTGCAAAATTAAACCTAATGGTATTTTGATGGCCTCAATACTGCAATATCAAACAATAAGCAAAAGGTTAACTAATCATTACCAAGTAGAGCCAAGGTTAAATTAACTTAAAGCCGTGGCTAAATTTTTCTTTAAAACATTTAAAAATTACATTTGCAACTTAATCATTAATTGAAGCATGGCAGGAAACACTTTTGGCGACCTTTTCAGGGTAATTACGTTTGGAGAATCACATGGCAAAGCCATAGGTGGTGTAATAGATGGCTGTCCCTCCGGCATTGAGCTGGACCTGCAGGCCATTCAAAAAGAGCTGGACAGACGCAAGCCGGGGCAATCCGCCATTGTGACCCAGCGAAAGGAATCGGACGAAGTAGCCTTTTTTTCTGGCCTGTTTGAAGGAAAGACGACAGGAACGCCAATTGGTTTCGCCATCCACAACACGAATCAAAAATCAAACGATTATTCCCATATTAAAGACTCCTACCGTCCGTCTCATGCAGATTATGTGTACGACCAGAAATACGGATTTCGGGACTACCGGGGCGGCGGACGCAGCTCCGCACGCGAAACGGCCAGTAGGGTAGTGGCCGGCGCCATCGCGAAGCAGTTCTTAAAAGGTATAGAAATCAATGCCTTTGTTACCCAAGTCGGCGATATGCGACTGGAAAAGGATTACAGGGAACTGGATTTATCGCTTACCGAGTCCAACCCCGTACGCTGTCCAGATGCCGAAATGGCAGCCAAAATGGAAGCCTATATCAAGGAAGTTAGAAAAGAGGGCGATACCATAGGCGGTATTATTACCTGCGTGGCAAAAAATGTACCCATTGGTTTGGGCGAGCCTGTTTTTGACAAGCTACATGCCGAACTGGGAAAGGCCATGCTATCTATAAACGCCGTTAAAGGTTTTGAATACGGAAGCGGATTCGAAGGGGTAAAAATGAAGGGCAGCGCACACAACGACCAGTTCAACTCGGACGGCTCTACAAAGACAAACTATAGTGGTGGCATTCAAGGTGGTATAAGCAATGGCATGGATATTTACTTTAATGTTGCTTTTAAACCCGTTGCCACCGTTATTCAAGGGTATGAGACCATTGACAAAGAAGGGAACAAAGTGCAGGCCCAAGGAAAGGGAAGGCACGATCCCTGCGTTGTTCCCCGTGCCGTGCCCATTGTGGAGGCTATGACCGCTTTGGTGTTGGCGGATTATATGCTGTTAAACCGGACGATAAAGGCGGAGTAAATTCATGTTCAAGCATCAAGTTCAAGTTCAAATGCGAAATCAAATAATGGACGCAACCTTGAACTTGAAACCTGAAACCGCTACCGTCCAAAGTCTAGCAACAAACCTTGAAACCTGAAACTTTAAACCTGAAACCACGACCCTCTGCCCTCTACAAACTACCAACTTCGTGCAGTTTACCAACATCCCTTTCATCCTTCCGTTCAAAAATACTATCTTGTTTGCCTAAACCAACTTTGATTTATGAAGAAACTAGAACTGCATTGGCAAATCCTGATCGGCATGGTCTTGGGTATTCTTTTCGGGTACGGAATGACATTTCCGGATTTTGGAAAAGAATTTGTGCTCGACTGGATAGAACCGATAGGTGTCATATTCGTCAAGTTGTTAAAGCTGATAGCAATTCCATTGATTTTAGCCTCCTTGGTCAAGGGAATATCCGATTTAAAGGATATTTCAAAGTTCAGGAATATCGGTCTTCGCACCATTTCCATTTACATCGCTACCACTGTGGTGGCCATAAGCATAGGGCTTTTGTTGGTCAATTTTATGAAGCCCGGCGACGGCATATCCGAGGAAACCATAGCCAAACTGACCGAAACCTATTCGCAGGATAAGGGAGTGACGGATAAATTAGCGGAGGCGACAAAGCAAAAAGATGCCGGTCCCCTAAACTTCTTGGAAGAAATGGTGCCTGACAATGCTGTTGCTGCACTGGGAGATAATAGCCTGATGCTTCAGGTAATTTTCTTTACCATATTCCTAGGTATATCCATGCTTTTGATAGGCGAGGAGCGTGCCAAACCTTTAAAGGATTTTTTTGATGCCCTTAACGATGTGGTGCTCAAAATGGTGGACCTGATTATGCTGACAGCCCCTGTTGCCGTTTTCGCACTATTGGCCAACGTAGTGGTCTCCTCCGGGGATCCGGACCTGCTGATTGCTCTTTTAAAATATGCCGGAGTAGTGGTTTTGGGTCTATTTTTAATGATTGTTTTCTATAGTGTCGTTGTTTCTACGTTTACCCGCTATAATCCTTTGACGTTTTTGAGTAAAATTAGTCCGGCACAGCTCTTGGCATTTTCAACCAGTTCCAGTGCCGCGACCTTGCCGGTGACTATGGAGCGGGTAGAGGAGCATATTGGGGTGGATAAGGAGGTGTCCAGTTTTGTGCTGCCCGTTGGGGCGACAATCAATATGGACGGTACCAGTCTCTATCAAGGAGTTGCCGCGGTATTCATATCACAGGCCTTGGGATTCGATTTAACTTTTGGCGACCAACTGACGATCGTGCTTACGGCACTCTTGGCATCTATTGGCTCCGCGGCCGTGCCTGGAGCGGGAATGGTTATGCTGGTCATCGTATTGGAATCCATTGGCTTTCCGCCGGATAAATTGGCGATAGGTCTCGCTTTGATTTTTGCGGTGGACCGTCCCTTGGATATGTGTCGCACCGTCGTCAACGTCACGGGAGATGCCTGTGTAGCCATGATGGTGGCAAAATCCGTAGGGAAATTGGGCAAGCCGAAAGTACAGAATTGGGATGATAACTATAAAAAAGTGAAGTAAGGATTGACTCGTCTACAGTCATTTGCATATCTTAAGAAATCTTAGAAGTTATTATTCAAAATCCCAACTTAAAATTTGTGGATTTAATGCAGAGGTCAACCAACGGTTATTCTTGGCCATACCACCGCAGCCCATTACTACTGTCCCATTTTACTAATTTACAGAAACCTTCATAAATGATAGCGACCAAGGGTGAACGACAATTGGAGCAGCAACACGCCCCGCTATTCGATATAGATTCCAATCTTGATAGACCTGTAAAAAAAATAGAATTGTTGAGCTACCTCAACCCTTTGAACACAGAAAAGGCAAAATAGCAGTTTTTAACCTCCAAGTATACCGAAGATCCCATCTTTAGGTATCCAAAATTAAAATTTGACCCCTATACACTGAACCGAATGTTTTCGCCCAACGTTTGGAGCCGATAGATGATGAGTCGGTTCGCAAACGCTATCAGAACGTCATTTATTACTAAGCCAATATGCAGTGTATTGAAACCATTGGCAGGGGCAAAAAATTTACCCGACCGCATCGGCTAAAAATCATATACGATAATAGGTGCTTTTTTGAACAAAGCAAATTCTGATAAATGCAGTTGCATTAGTATTCCTTTATTCAAAGAAACTTGGCCTTTAACTCGGCAGTAGGAATCATACAGGCTTCTTTTTTACCGTACCAACTGTAGCGGTTCTTGGCGATAAAATCGTATACGATATTTCGTAATCCGCTAGGAACCAATTTTAAAATTTTAGAAATGCTGCGGTAGCCCTTTAATGCCGTTCCAATTTCCAAGGCGGCATCGGATTTGGTGTAATAGGCCACTCCGGATTCAATAAGGATAATCGAATCGACTTCCTCCGTATCAATTCCCCGTTCAGATGTGAGCCTTTTACCTATGTCACTTTGCAAGGCCGCAAAACGAAAGATATCAGCTGTATCGTGTTTAATGATAAACTGTACAGAGGTATCGCATAAGTTGCAAACACCGTCAAAGAGGACTATTTTTTTTAAATCTTGCATTTATTTATTTTTTCCGCACTTCGGCTGCGCTCAGCACAAGCTTCGGCGGGACTCTGTATTTATTCTATAAAGTTTGTCTTTTGCCGTAACTAGCTTAAACTAACTTTTAATTCTTTGGGTCTCTTGTTGCATACAAAGATACAATGGGCAAGAATGCTATCCACCGACTTTATAATCTATTTAAGAATTAGCGTCTTTGCAGCACCGACAACCGTTGTGAGGACAGGCACGAATGAATCAATCTGTTGAAGTTCTGCTGGAGTCAAACAGGTCGCCGTGTTGCCGAAAAGTGCTCCTCGCAAAGATTTTAGTTTTTGCTATGTCAGTCTTAGCGCCTCCGACTCCTTGGGGGAAGACCCTCATAGCCAAACAGGCGCTTCTCCCGAAAGGTCGGGAGCGCTCAGACTGACATTCTAGTTTTGTCCGTTAGCACCATTATTTTTTTAAATAGTTAATATTTATTTTCTTTTTTAAAAGCATATCTGTATCGTATACGATTAAATACAACTATTTGAAATTCAATGGAAAAATAAACTATTTCGACTTTTCAACCAGCTCCAACTGCTCCACACTCACATTCGTTGTAAACATGCCATAATTAACGGTTGCCTTACCTTTTTCAAGCTTATCAATGCTACCCACAGCTTTGCCATCATGCATGCGGACACGGTCATTTATCTTAAAAACGGGTCTTGGCTTGTTCTTTTCCTTTTGAACGGCCTTTTTCTTTTCTACCTGCTTTTTCTCACGGATAACCTTGACTTCTTTTTGCACTTCTTGGGTCACTTGAGCCTTTTTGGAACGTTCCGCTTTGGCCTCATTGGCCGATTTTTTCTTGCGCTTGCTGTTTTCGGTTTCTACGAGGCGCAAGAGTTCCGACACCAAAGGCCTTTTTTTGTTATCCTGAAAATACTTGTCCGCCGCAACATTGACCTTGTTTCCGAGCTGAATCATGCGTTGGTCGTGGTCGTATAGCTCTTGGTAGTTTTCCAATTTCGACTTTATCTTGGCATTTAGTTTTTCCAATCGGGCTGCTTCATCCCGTGCTTTGGCTTCTTCTTCCTGCAATCTGGAGCCGGTTTGCTGCATTTTGCTGCGCTCTTTTTGTAGTTTGGCTATAGTGGCATCAAAACGCACTTTGCCGCGCTCTATTTTTTTCTTTGCCTTGTTGATGAGCGAGTAGGGGATGCCGTTCTTTTGTGCTACCTCAAAGGTAAAGGAACTGCCCGCCTGCCCCAACATCAGCTGGAAAGTAGGTTCCAACGTTCTTCCATCAAATAACATGTTGGCATTGCTCATATGAGGTAGTTCGTTTGCCAAGGCTTTTAAATTAGCATAGTGCGTCGTGATTACGCCATAGGACTCGCGCTCATAGAAAACTTCTAAAAAGGCTTCCGCCAGGGCACCGCCTAGTTCCGGGTCGCTCCCCGTACCAAATTCATCGATTAAAAACAAAGTGCGATTGTTACATCGCTTTAAAAATTGGTTCATGTTCTTAAGACGGTAACTGTACGTACTTAAATGATTTTCAATGGATTGATTGTCTCCGATATCCGTTAATATCGCATCAAAAAAACAGACTTCGCTGCGTTCGTGCACGGGAATCAGCATCCCACTTTGCAGCATTACTTGTAATAGTCCGATCGTTTTTAGGGTAATACTTTTACCGCCGGCATTGGGGCCTGAAATGACGATGATCCTGTTTTCATCGTGCAGCTCAATCGTCTGTGGATAGGTTTTTTCGTTAGTGCGTTTGTTGCTCAGAAACAAAAGCGGATGGTAGGCATCTCTCAAATAGAGCCGGTTGCCCTTGTTCAACTTGGGCAGTAGGGCGTTGATATCTTGCGCGTGCTTCGCTTTCGCGGCTGTAACGTCAACTTGTGTCAGATAGTCTTGATATTCGCTTAAAAGGGCTCTAAATGGTCGGATTTGGTCTGTGAGCTGCTTTAAGATACGCTGTACTTCCTCTTTTTCCTCAAATTCCAGATTATTCAGTTCCCGACTGTATTTCAGCGCGGCCTCCGGCTCTATGTACACAATGCTGCCCGTCTTGGAAGTGCCCATAACCGTGCCCTTTACCTTTCTGCGGTACATGGCCTTTACGGCAAGTACGCGACGGTTCTCTACGACCGACTCCCTGATATCGTCCAGATAATCGGATGTTTGGTAAGTGGCCAAGGCCGAACCAAAACTCTGGCTTATTTTCCCACGGGCGTGATTCATTTGCCGTCTTATACTCAAAAGCGCATCCGAGGCGTTGTCCTTTACCTCGCCAAAACGGTCGATCACCCCGTTGATAAGTGCGGGAATCTCGGTATTGGCTTCCAACAAATCTGCGGATGCATGCAACAAGGGATAGTATTCCTTGAATTTTTTAAAAAATTTCTGGTGGGTGAGGATGGAGTCGCAAATAGTGGCAATCCGCTTAAACCCCTGAAGTTCCAAGGTGGTATTCTCTATTTTCAATAAGCGCAATTCCGAATTGATGGTGTCAAAACCGTGATTGGGAATCCTATTATCGCTGATGAAGGACGACAGGTATTCCGAGGTTTTACCAAGCGAATTCCGTATGTCCGATTCCTCGGAAAAAGGCACGATATCCAAGGCTACCTGTTTGCCCAACTCGGTGTTGCAGCGTGCGGCCACCTGCTGTAAAACCGTCGGAAATTCTAAATCTTGAAGTGTCTTGCTCTGTATGTTCGCCACGTTGCCATTTGATTGGCGGCAAAGGTAAGGATTGGGAGTGAGACTGGGGAGTTGGCCTAGGGTTTTGTTATGCTGTTTTCGGTCAAAACATTTTATTCATAAGTAAGGCTTAATTCTCTTCCCCATTCCTGTTTTATAAAAACTGGATAGTTGTCTACATTGTAATTATATTCGGTCACGCATGGGTTACAAATTGGATCTAGAAGTCCGGTATAATCTTTATAAGTGGATTTTGTAATATTGTTTTCACTCCAATTAATTGGGTCAAAAATAAAGATGGGTATCCCTTTCTTATAGTTTACCTTATCGTCATAGATCAAAAAAATTTCATCTTGTAAAACTTCTGCACCATCATACCTTTCTACCTTTGTAATATTACCATTGTCCCAAAAGTATTTATTAAATGAAGTAAATTCAACATTGCCTAGAAAACGGGTTGTCTTGCTGGACACAACATTTTGATCACTATATTCAAATTCGTAAATACGCCTTAATGATAAATTACCTTCTACGTTTATTGGGAAGTTATAAATTGCTCTAATGGTTCCATTTTCGTTATATGCCATAGAATCCCTAGCTATTAATGCATTATCCTCTATGATGGTTGTAGTGTATTGTTGAAGTTTATTATTGTTGTACTCCATTTGATATCGAGTTCCAAATAACCTCCTATTCTCAACGGTAGCAAGCTTGCCATTAACATCGTAGGCATACAATTCCATATAGTTGTCCCTGGGTCTCTCACCGTCTTTATATTCGATATTTAATAGCGTCCTTGGGTTTGTTTTTTGGATTTCTTCTTCTTCCTTTGTGCAAGAAGTGGATAGTAGTGAAAAACATAAAACAATACATATAGTTTTCATTTGTCTTTTGTTTATTGACATAAATATACTTTTTAGATGCTTAGGTTCGAAAAAGGTTGCTTAAAAATTTTGAAAAGTTGAGACCTCATCGCAATGCGAAGGTAAATTCAATCGGGTAGCACAAGTTTTTTAATAATCATAATCAGCAAGAAATTATAAGGTTCAAAAATGGGATCGTTAATAGGCAATAAAATCGAATTTTTGCTGTTGTATACTAGTTAAAAAATTGATATTCAATAATTTATTCCAGTACTAATGCATCGTCTTATGAAAAACCCAACCAAAATAGTAGTCTGTATAGTTGGAGTACTTTTATTAACTTCCTGCAGCGCAACCAACATATTAACTATGGGCGCTACCGAACCTGCTATTGTCCATCTTCCTTCGGATGTAAAGCGTGTTGGAATAATCAATAGAAGCGCACCTTCCAAGGGAAATAAGATCTTGGACAATATTGATAAAGTCCTATCGGCCGAAGGACTGAACTTGGATGAAAAAGGGGCGGAGGCGGCCATTTCGGCACTGGCTTCTGAATTATCGGCAATCAAGGATTTTGAAGGAATTGAGATCATTGAAGGTGTTGAGGAGCTTAAAAAGGGCTTGGCGGTAATGCCTGCTTCTTTGTCTTGGGAGTTTGTGGAACAGCTATGCGAAGAATACCAAGTGGATATCCTATTTTCCTTGGCCTTTTATGATACGGATACGAAAGCCGATTATAAAATAACCACCATGAAACTGCCAAATAGTTTGGGTATTGACGTTGATGTGCCGGCCCAAGAAGTTACATTGGCAACCCATGTGGTCAACGGATGGCGTATTTATGATCCCTATACCAAGGAGGTCGTAGATGAACGCGTTTACACTAAAAATATGATTTTCAGGGGTAGGGGAATCAGCCCCATAAAAGCTGTGGAAGCGGTAGCGGGCAGCAATGAAGCCGTTCAGGAATATAGTAGAAATGTGGGTATTGCCTATGCCAATAGATTATTACCAAAAACAATACGTATTGCAAGGGACTATTTTGTGCGCGGCACGGATAACTTCATAATCGCAAAACGCAGGGCCCGGGCGGGCGATTGGGATGCCGCCGCCGCGCTTTGGGAAATAGAATTGACCCATTCCAATCAGCGAATAGCTGGGAGAGCGCATTATAATATGGCCATTGGCCAAGAAATTAAGGGGGACTTGGAGCAGGCAATTCAGTTCGCTTCCAAGTCGTATACCGATTACAATATCAACCGGGCTTTGGATTACCTCAACGTGCTACGCTATCGTGTGCAGCAGAACAGTGTCCTTGAACAGCAGCTGGCACGTTAACCTGCCTATTATTTGCTATTTTTGGAGCTAATTCAGATTGATAGCATGCTCATTAACAACATTCATCCTTCGTGGAAAAAACAGCTCTGCGAAGAATTTGAAAAGACCTATTACAAGGAGCTCCTGTCCTTTGTGGGGAAAGAGTATGGAAATCATACCTGTTATCCAAAACAGAAAGATCTCTTTGCCGCCTTTGCCCATTGCCCTTTTAAGGAAACCAAAGTTGTTATTCTTGGTCAGGATCCGTATCATGGGCCGAATCAGGCGAACGGACTCTGTTTTTCGGTGCAAGACGGGATAAAGCATCCGCCGTCGCTTATCAATATCTTTAAGGAACTACAAACCGATGTCAGCAAACCCTACCCCGTAAGCGGTAATTTGGAAGCTTGGGCCAAACAGGGTGTTTTATTATTGAACGCCACGCTTACCGTACGCGCCCACGAGGCCGGAAGCCACCAAAACCAAGGTTGGGAGACCTTTACGGATGCGGTTATCCAAACCCTATCCCAAGAAAAAAACGGATTGGTATTTTTACTCTGGGGCGGCTCTGCCAAAAAGAAGGCGAAACTCATAGATGAAGGCAAACATCACATTCTCGCCTCCGGACATCCATCGCCTTTAAGTGCCAATAGAGGGTATTGGTTCGGAAACCGGCATTTTTCTAAAACAAATACTATTTTAGCCAGGTTGGGCAATAAAATTATTGCTTGGTAAGTTTGCTAGGTATTGATATTTTGATTAACTTAATAACTTACTTTTTCGAATTACTAAAAACATTTTATGAAAAAATTTGACGCTTTAAAATCCATTTTACTTGTCGACGATGACGAGGCCAGTAATTTTCTACATTCCATCTTCATTAATAAGCTTGGTTTGGACCTTACAGTAAATGCTGCGCTCAACGGTCAGGAAGCACTTGATTTTATATTAAATAAAGGTCAGGATAAAATAGCCTTGCCCTGCATGATTATGCTAGACCTAAGAATGCCCGTTGTTGACGGATGGGAATTTATGAAGCGATACGAAGAACAAGTTCCAAAAGAGCTAAAGGAACAGCTTAAGATCGTTCTGGTGACCATCAGCGATAACAAGGAGGATAAGGAGCGTGCTACCACTAACCCGTATATCGTGGACTTTGCACAAAAACCGCTGTCCGACGGTACGTTTAAAAAAATCCTGAACAAGCATGTCAATTTTTCCGTGGATGTCTAAGAAAGTGTGCGGCGGGTAATTTTTCCGTAATCAAGTTTAAATCCATCAAGGTATCCTGTACCTTTTCTAAAGTGTGCACGGGGAGTTCGGATGAACTCCATTCCGTAAGTGCTATCCATTGCTGAATATCGCCAAGTTGCTGACCGTACCTATTCGCCAAGGTTCTATCGATACTGGGAATGGACTTGAATTCTTCCGTGTATATAGTAATGATTTCCAAAATATGCTTTAGGAGACTTGGATGTTGTTCGGTAAAGCTATCGGTGGCCACGAGCATAAAACAAGGCCAAGGTGTAGGGCAATCGCCCAGACGTCTAAAGATTCCTTGATCTACCAAGGGCTTGGTCGTAAAACGTTCCCACATAAAATAATCCGCTGTACCTTCCGTAAGCGCTTTTACCGCGCCTTCCAGATTATTTATAATTTCAAATGAAAGATTGCCGGGCTGCCAGTTATTTTTTTGGGCATGTACATAGGCCATGAGATGACTGCCACTGCCAAAGCGACTAATGGCCGCCTTGGTGTCCATCAGATGTGAAATAGACTGAAATTCGCTTTTGGCACCCACATGAATTCCCCATAGCAGGGGAGAGGCGATATATTGTTGTATGATTTTGGAGGGATTGCCTTCCGATATACTTTTGATAATACCTTCCGTAAGGATGATGGCCAAGTCGGTTTCGCCGTCGGCTAATAACTGACACATTTTGCCCGTTCCTTCAGGGATGTCTTCCCACTGCAGGTCGATACCTCTTTCCGCAAAAGCTCCTTCCTCAATGGCCAGATGCCAGGGCAGGTTAAAATGTTCAGGAACACCTATGATTTTTACACTTTTCACTAAGAAGTTAATTTAGCTAAGGTTAATTGGATGAGTTCTTGCACCGCTTGGGCCGGATTTTCGGAAAATTCCCCCGTAGCCCTATTGGCCAGGATGCAGTTTAAGGAAACCGCCCGATGCCCTAGCAGTTTTGCCATGGCATAGATGCCAGAGGTTTCCATTTCCAGATTGGTTATTTGTTTCTTATCAAAAGAAAAACTTGCCATTTTCGACATTACTTCCGGCTGACTGGACGCTATGCGTAATTCCCGACCTTGTGGCCCGTAAAATCCTGTATTTGTGGCGGTAAAACCTAATCGTATACGATTATCCCTCAAGGTATTCCCTAAATCCCCATCATATGCAACCACATAAGGGCGTGCTTTTTCTTTGGCCCATTGGGTATGTGCTATAAAGGCATCTTCCATATCTTTGTGCTCCTTAAGTTTGTGCTGATAAAAATGCAATAAGCCATCGAATCCAATGGCGTGTGTACTCATTACAAAAGAATTGATAGAAATTTCAGGTTGAATGGCGCCCGAGGTGCCTATCCGTACTACATTTAATCGTATACGATTTTCACTTACGATCCTTTTGGTAAAATCGATGTTCACCAAGGCATCCAGTTCGTTCAAGACAATATCAATATTGTCGGTACCGATACCGGTGGAAATCACACTGATTCGTTTGCCCTTCAAACTCCCGGTATGGGTCAAAAACTCGCGTTTCCCTTTTTTAATGTCTATGGAGTCAAAATACCGGGATACTTCGGAAACCCGTTCCGGGTCTCCAACGGTAATGATCGTTGTGGCGATGTCTTGGGGCAATAGGTTGAGATGATAAATACTGCCATCGGCATTTAAAATAAGCTCAGAGCGGCTTAACTGCATACTACAGCTTTAAGATTCTGCTGGTATCCGTATTGTAGAGGAAATTATATTTTAGGGCGCCACCCAGATACACATCATTATCCTGCATACAAGAATAATAACTGGTTTTTCCCTCTAGGATCTCTTTTCCTTTTTTGGTAAGGCGCACAGGATTAAACGCAGTGAAGAGGGGTTTTAGTCGCGTTATAGCCCTTTCATATTGGGTGTCCCCAAAGCCCAAGTTACCCTGATTTTGCAATACTGTCTTTAAAAGGTCGCTTCTAGAGGCCGGCTTTTTTTCCGAGGACAAACTGAGAATATTGTTTTCCATGTTGTTAAGCCCATTGGCGATACTCGGAAAGCGCTGCAAATGACTTTTTACGGCATCCCCCAAATAGGCGAATTGGTAATCCTCAAAGTCCGTAAGGTTCTCCAAGCGCATTGGATTGTTGCTGCAATAGAGCTGCCATACATAGTCGGCATACTCGATATCATCCTGTGATAACACTTTTTTATTTTTATATAGACCCAATACTTGTTCATCGGAGAGATCATTGAGTCCGTACATTTTATCGGTATCGTCCTCATCCCCACTGCAGACCAATGAGATTTGGGCATATTTTCTATTGGCCAACAACCAACTGATTACGGCAAGCATGTTTACTTGACAAAATAGGTCATACTCGAACCACAAAACAATTTGATCTTGCTGCTTATGGTTGCAAAGCGACCGGTACTCCTTTAAGGTCTTTTCTATGAACCAAGACTTGGAAACCTTATAATTTTTATGCAGAAACTCATAACGCGTTTTCCAAAAGGATTCGCTGCCTACGTTCGTTAAGGTCTTGCCTTCACATAGCATTTCCCGCCATGTGATTACGTCTCCTTTAATGTCCAGCTTATTGAGCCTTTTGGTAAAGCTATCTCCGTTAGTGATGTGAAGTAGGGAATTCATTTTCGATTAGTTTTGGTTCTAGTCCTATAAATGTAAGCTTTATGTGAAAAAAATAAAAAAAATTAACAGAAAAAGAACCACAACAATTGTTTCAAGGAGCGAAAAAATTCGATATCAACCGCCTACACGCTTCACTTTAAAGCCCTTTTCTTTTAATAATGCCATTATTCTGTCCCTGTAATCGCCCTGAATAATAATTTTGTCGTCCTTAAAACTGCCTCCAACGCTTAATTTGGTCTTTAGTTCCTTTGCCAGTTTCTTAAAATCGGCAGTGGCGCCGGTGTATCCTTCCAAAATAGTAATCGGTTTTCCCTTTCGTTTTTCATATTTACAGATGATAGGCTGCTCCTGCATCCAAATGGCGGTTTTAGGCGTTTCTTTTGGCGTTTCTTCTTGTACGTGTTCTGGGAATAGGTTTTTTAGTTGGTCTTTTAAATCCATAAAACATCTTTTTTTTTTACACGCCTATTAAACTTCAATTACAACATTTCACGGCGGAAATTAGTTGTAGCCCTTATAGATATGGAATATAAGGACACTTACGTATTATTTGTTCTAATTATGATTAGCATTGGCTTTATGTTGCCCCCGCTTTCACAAATGCCTAACATCTCACTACCCCTTAATCAACCCCAACTCAACCAAGCGTTCGTGCAAAAATGCGCCCGCAGTTATATCCTCAAAACCTTTGGGATGTTCTTCATCTACACAGTTTTCTAGGCAGTTCAAGGGCATCTCGCTAATGGGATGCATAAAAAACGGAACCGAATACCTGGAACTTCCCCAAAGCTCTTTAGGCGGATTTACTACCTGATGTATGGTGGATTTTAATTTATTGTTGGACAGTCGGGAAAGCATATCGCCCACATTGATCATAAGCTGGTCCGGCAGTGCGATCGCATCCACCCATTCCCCAGCGTGGTTTTGAACCTGTAATCCCTTGCCATGGGCACCCATCAATAAGGTTATCAGATTAATGTCGCCGTGGGCGGCGGCGCGCACTGCATTCTTGGGTTCCGCAGTTATCGGTGGATAGTGGATGGGACGTAGAATGGAATTCCCGTTCGTAATAAAGTCATCAAAATAGGTTTCTTCCAACTTTAAATGAAGTGCCAGGGCCCGCAGCACATACCTTGCGGTTTTTTCCAGCATTTTATAGGTTTCCTCGCCTACCCCGTTAAATTTTGGAAGCTCGTGCACCATCACATTATCGGGATATTCCTCGGATAGTTGGGTGTCATCGGACACATACTGACCAAAATGCCAAAACTCCTTCAGATCGCCTTCGGTTCTTCCCTTGGCGTGTTCCTTACCGAAAGAAGTATAGCCTCTTTGCCCGCCTAGGCCTTCTATTTCATAGGAATCCTTGACTTCTTGGGGCAGTTGGAAAAACTTTTTAATCTCCGTGTAAAGGTCGGACACGAGGTCTTCCGACAAAAAATGACCGTTCAAGGCCACAAAACCGATTTCCTCAAAGGCTTTTCCAATTTCATTTATAAATTTTTGCTTTCGCTTTGGGTCTCCCGAAATAAAATCCGACAAATCCACACTTGGTACCAGACTCATAGCTGTATTTTTCTGTTTAGGTAAATTTACAAATTATTGTTTAGCTACAACTTTGTTATATGAATAATGGATATGCTGTTTTTTGTTACATTTATCCGATAAATAAAAATGATAGCCGCGTTCGCATGGAATACAGTCAGTTTAAGGTAGCAGAAAGTACCCAGTCAACACTTTATAAAGCCTTGTTGAGACCAAGGATGATAGAGGAAAAAATGCTTATCCTATTGCGGCAGGGCCGCATTTCCAAATGGTTCAGCGGTATAGGGCAAGAAGCTATCTCCGTTGGGGTTGCCAGTGCCCTCTTGGAGGATGAGTACATCTTGCCCATGCACAGAAACCTTGGGGTCTTTACTACCCGGAATATTCCTTTACACAGATTATTCGCCCAGTGGCAGGGCAAGGCAAGCGGATTTACGAACGGCCGGGACCGGAGTTTTCACTTTGGCACCCAAGACTACAGGATTATTGGTATGATTTCCCATTTAGGCCCGCAATTGGGTGTCGCCGATGGTATCGCTTTGGCGCACAAGCTCAGAAAAGAACAAAAGGTGACCGCCGTATTTACTGGGGAAGGGGCAACGAGCGAGGGCGATTTTCACGAGGCTTTAAATGTGGCATCGGTTTGGGAGCTACCGGTACTGTTCTGTATCGAAAATAATGGCTACGGACTCTCCACACCGACCAACGAACAGTTCAAATGCGAACACTTGGCGGATAAAGGTATCGGTTACGGCATGGAATCACATATTATAGACGGCAACAATATCTTGGAGGTCTATACCAAGATAGATGCACTTTGCAAGGATATGCGCAAGCATCCAAGACCGGTTCTACTGGAATTCAAGACCTTTCGCATGCGCGGGCACGAGGAGGCGAGCGGCACCAAGTATGTGCCTCAGGATATGATGGATGCTTGGGCGGCCAAAGACCCGCTAAAAAATTTTGAGCTTCACCTTATCGCCAACGGCATCCTATCCAAGGCGGAACGGGATGCCTTAAAGCAAGAAATAACTACGGAAATAGAGGAGAACCTGCGTACGGCCTTTGATGAGGAGTCCATCAAATTTGATGAAAGTAAAGAATTAAATGACGTATATTCAAACTATGATTTTAAAGAAGTTAAACCAAATATTCATAAAAAGAGTATACGGCTTATCGATGCAATTTCGGACGGACTGCGGGGCGCCATGGAACAGCATGACAACCTTGTAATTATGGGTCAGGATATAGCTGAATATGGAGGTGTTTTCAAGATTACGGATGGCTTTGTGGAAGCATTTGGAAAGGAGCGTGTGCGGAATACGCCCATATGCGAATCGGCCATTGTTTCCGCCGCCATGGGCTTGTCCATTAATGGGATGAAGGCGGTCGTGGAAATGCAGTTTGCGGATTTTGTTTCAAGTGGCTTTAATCCCATCGTCAACTATTTGGCAAAAAGTCATTACAGATGGGGAGAAAAGTCCGATGTGGTCATTCGTATGCCCTGTGGCGGTGGCGTTGCGGCAGGTCCCTTCCATTCACAGACCAACGAGGCTTGGTTTACCAAAACGCCAGGGCTTAAGGTAGTGTACCCGGCGTTTCCTTCGGATGCCAAAGGCTTGTTGGCCACCGCTATAGATGACCCCAACCCCGTACTCTTTTTTGAACACAAAGCACTGTACAGAAGTATCTACGAAGATGTACCTACCAATAATTATACGATTCCCTTTGGCAAAGCCAATCTATTAAAACAAGGCCATGAAGTAACTATAGTCACTTACGGTGCCGGCGTACACTGGGCCCTGGAAACCCTTACCGGCCATGAAGAAATAAAGGCCGACCTTTTGGACCTAAGAACATTACAGCCATTGGATATGGAAAGCATCTTTACTTCCGTAAAAAAAACAGGGAAACTCATTATTTTGCAGGAAGACAGTCTTTTTGGCGGTATTGCAAGTGATATCTCCGCAAGTGTTATGGAACATTGTTTTGAATATTTGGATGGCCCTATAAAAAGAGTGGGGAGTTTAGAAACCCCTATACCCTTTAATGCGGAGCTGGAGCGGAACTACCTGTCCAGATGCCGGTTTAAAAATGCGCTTTTGGAACTAATGGCCTATTGAGCATCTCCGTTAATTTATGAGGCAAAAGAGACAAGTCCGTACTTTTGTTTGCACTATTTTTATGGGATTATTAATATATTGATGTGTTTATAATCCAACGGAGCTCTTGAGACGTATATTAAGCTAACTACAAATCTAAAATGACATATGAGAAAATTTATGTTGCTATTTAGCGCATGCGCTATTAGCTTTTCCTCCTGCTCCATATCCAAACAAGCAAGGGCCGAAAGGAACCTATTGAGCGGTTCATGGACTTTGAACGATGTTTCCTTTGCCAACAACACCGGTAATTTTAAAGCGATACTCTTCAACGATGTTGAGGATATTTGCTTGGAAGGGAGCGATTGGTTTTTCCGGGATAACAATAGTACCGGGAGGTATACCATTTCCCCGTCCACACTGTGTAATGGGGGAGATCGTTTCATCCGCTGGTCCGTTGTAGACCGAGGCGACAATAGCACCAGTCAATTGCAATTTAAGTTTGTTGACGATAAACTAAAAGATATATCCGGTGGTGCGGGCTACCGATTAAGTATTGAAAGCCTGAACGGGCAAGCCATGCAATTAAAATCCAACGTAACCGTTGATGGTAAGCCGATATCCGTGATTTACGATTTCACTAAAAAATAGGAATCCCCAAAGACATAATAAAATGATGAAAGCAAGATTGATTAAAAGCTCCGTATACCTCATGGCCTTTGCTGTGATTATGAGCTGTAGTACTATAAAAAATGCCAATAAAACCCAAAAAGGTACCGGTATCGGTGCTGCGGGAGGCGCCGTTATTGGCGGTGTTCTCGGAAACAATTTAGGAAAAGGCGGCAATACTGCCCTAGGAGCTATTATAGGCGCCGCCGTAGGTGGTGTCGCTGGCGGATATATCGGAAACCGAATGGATAGGCAAGCGGAACGTATAGAAGAAGAAATCCCGGGTGCGGAAGTTAAAAGGGTAGGAGAGGGCATCAACGTAACCTTCACGCAAGATGCCGGTGTATTTTTTGATACTAACAAATCCGATGTAAAAGGAACTTCTGCGGCCGCACTGAATAAGATGGTCGCTATTTTTAATGAATATCCGGACACTAATATTTTAGTGGAAGGCCATACGGATAGTGCAGGTGCCGAGGAGTACAATATGAACCTTTCCAAACAACGTGCGGAATCCGTCACTAACTATTTAACGTCTCAAGGTATATCGGCGAATAGATTAACCACTAAATGGTATGGCGAAGAACAACCAATTGGAGATAATACGACCCCAGAAGGCAAAACCAAGAACCGAAGGGTAGAGTTGGCTATTATGGCGAGCGAGGAGCTAAAACAAGAAGCGGCAAAAGAAACAGGGAATTAATACTGGTTCTTCATAAAATATGAATTAAAATCCCCGTAAAAACGGGGATTTTTTTGTGGAAAGGCGTAACTTTCGCTTAGTGAAAAATCATGACGTAATTATTGTAGGAGGAGGATTGGCAGGGCTCACGGCCGCTGTCGCATTGTCCGGATTTGGGCACTGTGTCCTTCTTTTTGAAATCAATCCCTATCCGCATCATAAAGTATGCGGGGAATACGTCTCCAATGAGGTAAAGCCCTATATGGAAGGCCTTGGCGTAGATATGATGGCGGCCGGGGCAGCAGCGATTACCGAGTTTGAGATCAGCACGGTAAACGGGGATAAGGTGGCTACCACACTTCCGCTCGGTGGTATGGGCATCAGTCGGTTTCTTTTTGATGAGCTCCTGTACACCAAAGCAAAGGCACAAGGTGTAACATTTTCATTTACCAAGGTTACGGACATTAGCTATGCCTCGGGAGCGTTTACGGTCACAAGCGATGGAGAAGCCTATAGGGCTAAAATCGTTCTAGGCGCCTATGGCAAGCGTTCTACCTTGGACAAAACCCTGAAAAGAAGCTTCAGTTTTAAAAAACAGGACTGGCTGGCCGTAAAAGCACATTACGAATATCCCGACTTTCCGGAACAGCTCGTTGCACTCCATAATTTTGAAGGTGGCTACGGCGGGCTTTCCAAAACAGAAACCGGAGCCGTTAACTTCTGCTATTTGGCACATTATGACAGTTTTAAAAAATATAATGACATAGATGCCTTCAATAGGCAGGTGGTGGCCCAGAATCCACATTTAAGGGAGTTTTTTGATGCATCGCAGCTTATTTTTGATAAACCGCTGGCCATCGCCCAAATTTCCTTCGATAAAAAAGAGCCTGTTGTAAATCACATTCTTATGTGTGGCGATACGGCCGGACTCATACATCCACTGTGCGGCAATGGTATGGCTATGGCCATTCATAGCGCCAAATTAGCTTCGGAAACAGTGCAAGCATTTTTGGGCAAGCCCGATTTTGATCGTCATCAAATGGAAAAGGAGTACGCCGAAAAATGGAATACCGTTTTTAAAAATCGATTGTGGTTCGGGAGGAGATTACAACATGTACTTTTGGATAAAAGGTGGATGAACGCCGGAATAAAAGTCGCTAGCGCATCCTCTTCCGTCTTAAATTACGTAATTTCAAAAACCCATGGCAAACCTATAGTGCAATGATGGATTGGAGCAGAAGAAGCGAGCAGCCGGAGATCATGGACAACTTTGAGGGCAGTATGGAAGAACTGGAAACGGTACTGAACGACATAACCCGTGTAAATCGTATCTTGGGCGGCAATAAAATTACGGTAGATGCCGTGTTTAAGTTGATTGAAGAAAATTCAAAAAAATCATATACGATTTTAGATATGGGCTGTGCGGATGGAAATATGCTTAGAAACCTAGCTTTGGAGGCCAGAAAACGGAAAATAAAGGTTGAATTAATCGGAGTGGACTTGAGCAATGATGCTTTGGTACTTGCGCGTAAGGCTTCGGCAGCTTTTCCAGAAATAAGCTATCAAGCCAAAAATATATTGACAACGGATTTCTCAGATTTTGAATGCGACATTGTTACCACTACATTGACCATGCATCATTTCCCTGATGACGGAATCGTTGCATTCCTACATCAGTTCGAACGTTTGGCATCGGTAGGTATCGTCATAAACGATTTACAACGGAGCAAATTGGCTTATTGGCTCTTTAAGGGCTTTAGTCTGGTGTTCATTCGTACCAAAACGGCACGGATAGACGGATTGATATCCATTACAAAGGGTTTTTCCCGAGACGAATTAGGTGCCTTTGCCCAGACGTTGCCCAATTTAAACTATTGCATCTCATGGAAATGGGCATTTAGATATGTATGCATTATGCGCAAAAAGCGACAAAATAGAATATGAATAAAACAAGAATAGTAGCCGTTACCAAGGAACTACCGCAGTATTGCAGGGAAACAAAGGACATAGTGCCCTTTGTGGAATTGTGGCTTCAAGGTCAGGACGAACGCTTTAGGAGAAAAGTCATCAAGATTTTTGAAGGTGCGGCCGTAGACAAACGGTATAGTATCATGGACCCGGAAGAAGTGTTTCTCGCTACTTCCTTTGAAGATAAAAATGCCATTTATGCCCGTGAATGTAAAAAATTAGGGGCTACAGTACTCAAAAACGCCCTAAATACCGCGAATTGGCAATCGGAATCCTTGGATTACATCATAACCGTGAGTTGCACGGGCATCATGATTCCCTCTTTGGACGCTTATTTGATCAACGAACTGGATCTACGCCAAGATATTGTTAGGCTTCCCGTAACCGAAATGGGCTGTGCGGCTGGCGTATCGGGACTTATTTATGCGCATAATTTTTTAAAGGCCAATCCAAATAAAAGAATCGCGATCGTGGCGGTAGAAAGTCCCACCGCTACCTTTCAACTGAACGATTTTTCCATGGCCAATATGGTCAGCGCCGCTATTTTTGGCGATGGTGCCGCTTGCGTATTGCTTTCTTCGGAGGAAGGTGCCAAAGGCCCCCATATCCTTGGGGAAGATATGTACCACTTTAAGGACACAACAAATTTAATGGGATTCGATTTGACGAATCATGGTTTGAAAATGATTTTAGATCCGGCCGTTCCCGAGACTATTGCAAACCATTTTCCGAATATTGTACATCCATTTTTAGCACGATACGGAAGTGATATCTCCAAAGTGGACCATTTGATTTTCCATCCAGGCGGGAAAAAAATCGTACAGACCGTGGAGGCCCTTTTTGGGAGCTTGGGAAAGAACATAGACGATACAAGGGCCGTACTAAAACTTTACGGTAATATGAGCAGCGCGACGGTGCTATATGTTCTAGAGCGTTTTATGGAAAAAGAAATCGCCCCAGGAGAGCAGGGTTTGATATTGAGTTTTGGCCCCGGGTTTTCCGCCCAGCGGGTGTTGTTGGAGTGGTAGATAGTTGGTAGTTTGTAGTTTGTAAAGGGTAGAGGGTAGTAGTTTTCAGGTTTAAAGTTCAAGGTTGAGTCTATTATTTGATTTCGCATTTGAACCTGAACTTGACGCTTGTACTTGAACTTTATAGCGTGGTTTCAGGTTTAAAGTTTGACGTTAAATGATCAAGGTTTTAAGTTTCTGGTGCAAGGTTTGAAATACAGTTGCTAGACGTTAGAGATAAGTGTCTTTTGAACATCGGGCATCGGGCATCGGGCATCAAACTTTAAAAATATTGTTTTTCGTAATTGTATTTGTATTTTAAATTCTAAGGATTCTAAGAAAAACCAAGAGCTATTCCCCTCCTGGGAGGGGTTAGGGGTGGGTATTTTGAACCTTCCTCCGGCAGGCAAGATTGACTCTTGCGCTTGAACTTTAATAAAGTAACTGGCATGTTAAAATGGATGTACTACAAAATATTGATTTGGAACAATCAGAACTAGGTAGAGGCACTTCTTGGGCCTTGATTTTAGGGGGAAGCAGCGGTCTTGGTCTGGCGACGGCAAAAAAACTGTCGGAACACGGGTATCATATTTTTATCGTGCATCGCGATAGGCGTTCGGATATAGAGAAAATCGAGTCGGACTTTGAAGATATCAGAAAGCAGGACGTGCAGTTGAAAACGTTTAATATGGATGCCCTGAATGCAGAAAAGCGTACTAAGCTGTTGGATGAAATCTCCAGTATACTTTCGGATGGGGCAAAAATCGACGTATTGGTACACAGTATAGCCAAAGGCAGTCTAAAACCAATGCAAGCAAACGCTAACCAAGGCTTGACTTCCGTAGATATTCAATTAACCTTTGAGGCCATGGCACTGAGTCTTTATGACTGGACAAAAGCCTTACTTTCAAAAAATCTTTTCGCTTTGGATTCACGAATCATAGCCTTTACCAGCGAAGGAAATACCCGGGCTTTGCCGCATTATGGGGCTGTTTCGGTCGCCAAAGTGGCTTTGGAGGCGCTTGTGCGAAATATGGCGGTCGAATTTGCATCCCTAGGCATCAAGGCCAACTGCATTCAAGCAGGTATTACCAAGACAAAATCGTTTGAAATGATACCTGGATCGGAAGTCATTGAAGCCAATGCGCTCCTACGCAATCCTAATGGAAGACTCACGACGCCCGAAGATGTGGCCAATGTGGTCTACCTTCTTACCCGCAAGGAGGCAAAATGGATAACAGGCACTGTAATTAAGGTAGACGGAGGGGAAAGTTTGAGATGATAACCAAAACACAATGAGCAATCAGGAAATTATAGGACTACTCCCTTATGACAAACCGTTTCTGTTCGCAGACGAGCTGTTGCAGGTGAATGATTTGGGTACCGAAGGAACTTTTACCTTTTCTCCGGAACTAGATTTCTATAAAGGGCATTTTAAGGAAAATCCGGTTACGCCAGGGGTAATTTTAACGGAGTGTTGCGCGCAAATTGGCTTGGTTTGCTTGGGTATTTATCTACTGCAAGACAAGAAAGGAATTGATATGCTAAAAATCGGGATGAGCAGTTCTCAAATGGAGTTCTTAAAACCGGTTTTTCCCAATGAAAAGGTACGAGTAGTCTCAAAAAAAATCTATTTTAGATTCCAAAAACTCAAGTGTGAAGTCCGTATGTACAATACCAAGGGCGACATGGTCTGCAAGGGCGAACTGGCCGGAATGATAACAACAGAAACAAATGAGTAGACGTGTAGTAATCACCGGATTGGGCGTGTGTGCCCCTAATGGCGTTGGGCTTTCGGATTTTACAAAAGC
>Ga0136560_1000116_pt1 | contig 32451 bp, 5 predicted proteins | sample AntRauMeHopE1497_FD_104925 | JGI IMG/M metagenome (GOLD analysis project Ga0136560, IMG submission 104925) | Saline lake microbial communities from Rauer Islands, Antarctica - Metagenome Hop E1 #497 | ecosystem: Environmental > Aquatic > Non-marine Saline and Alkaline > Saline | place... | reverse complement strand
GGAAGACGAGGACGGGACAGGCAGCGCAGGGGGCGGCGCCGCCACCCGGCTCCTTGGCGGCGAAGCGAGCCCCCCACAAGTGCCGCCGGGCGCGCTGGCCGGCGGCAACGCGGGCTCGCCGATGGTGGTGGAGGATGTTGAGGGCGCCTCGGCTGCCTCGGGGGAGGCCGTGCCCGCAGATGCGCAGGAGGGCGGCGCCGGAGTTGCAGGGCAGGAGGATTTCGGCGCTGAGGAGGGGGAGGAGGCCGGCGGGGAAGGGGGCACGGAAGGAGAGGAGGAGGCCGGCAAGGACAGGCAGGGGGACGAGGCGGACGAGTCAAGTGCGAGCCAGGAGGAGGAGGCCACCCGCGACGGCGAGGAGGCTGGTGCCCCGGCCGACGACGGCGAGGAGGCAGGCGCCCCGGCTGACGACGGCGAGGAGGCTGGTGCCCCGGCTGACGACGGCGACGAGGCAGGCGCCCCGGCTGACGACGGCGAGGAGGCAGGTGCCCCGGCCGACGACGGCGAGGAGGCTGGTGCCCCGGCTGCAGGGGGCGTGGATGACGACCAGGCCGGGAACGGAGCTCCCGAGGGCGGTGCTGGTGGCGGCGTGGTCATCCCTTCCTCGGCTGCCGTCGGAATCGCTTCGCCAGCGGCCCCCGCGTCGGACACGGGCGTCGCCGAGCGGGAGGCCACGCCCAGCGCCCCGGCGCCTGCCGACCCCGACGCCGCGTCGCTCCCCGCAGACGCGGAGCCCGGCGCCGAGCCGAAGCGCCCCTCGGCACTGCGCCGCGGGGTGGCTGCCGCGTCGGCGTCGCTCGTGCGGGGGTCTCTCCTCGAGGCCGCGGGCCTAGCCCGGACCCTCCTCGAAGGGTTCCGCCGGTCGAGCCCCCGTGCGGTCCGGGCCGCCCTCTGCGCCGCCGAGGCCGCTGCCTTCGACCACTGCGGCGGGGCCTCCTGCCTCCCCCTGAGCATGGTGACCAAGGCCAGGCCCTCCGCGCCCCCGAGCGCCGCGCTGGAGCGCCTGCCCTTCGCGACGCCCGTGCCGCCGGAGCTCTGCGAGGACGTTGACACGGCCAAGGGCGTGGTCTCACCGCTGTGGGTGTCTCCCTCCGCCGTCATCCGCATGGCAGGGGCCATGGCCCGGGCCTCGGCGCCGTCGTCCCCCGGCCCCGGCCCCGCCGCCGGGCCGCCGGACGACGAGGGTGCCATCCGACGGGCGGACACCGCCGACCTGGGCGCCGTCCCCGGCCGCCTCCTTCCCCCCGCCACGCGCACCGTCGTCCTCGAGGCCCTGCGCCTCCGCTGGCTCCTCCACCAGCTCAGGCGGCCCCGCCGGCACGACCCCGTCCTCGCCCACCTCAGGCCCCCGCGCCGCGGCATCCAGGTGGGCATGACCTTCAACATGGCCCGCTTCGACGCCGTCCCCGTCCTCCAGATGCAGGTCTCGCCCGCCGCCGCGAGGGCCATCACCGCCGACAAGGCGCTCGCCGGGCCGCCGGGGACGCCGACCGCCACCCCACCGAGGAGCGTCTCCCGAAGGCGCCTGGTCGGCGTCGAGGCGCTGCCCCCCGTCGACCGCGCCGTGGCAAGGGCTGCCGCCAAGACCAAGGGCGGCAGGGTCCCCGCCCGCCCCGTCCTCGCGGTCATCGGGGACAAGTTCCTCGTCCTCGCCAGGCCGTACAACCCCGGCTCGGCCGCGGCCGACGACGCCAGCACCGGAACGTCGGCGTCCCACGGCACCGCGGCGGACGGCCACGCCGCGCCCGGGACGCCCCGCGCCGGGACCTCGGCCCGCGGCCAGGGCCTCGCGCCGGTCTCCGCCGTCCCCCTGGCGGCAATCACATCTTCGGGGGCTCCGGCGCCTGTGCAGTGGTGGCAGCGCCTTGTGCTGCCAGAGTCCGGGTCGGGACACGCGGTGTGCGTAGCCCCACTCCACGCCTGCTGCGCCACCGTGTGCCCGGGTACCCCCGACACCGTCGCCATCACGGTGGCGTCGGTCGAGCCCGTGGCGCTGGCCGTGTCGGTGGAGGCGGCGGCGCCTGCGGCGCTCGGCTCCTCCTCCCCCTCCGGCAGCAGGGCCTCGAGGTCAAGGACGGCATCGCGCCTGGGCTTCGCCACGGGCACCGACGAGTCTAGCGTGCTGCCCGCCGCGGAGCCGAGGACGATGCGGCCGGCGGAGGGCGGCGCGGCGGCGTCCGCAAAGGGAGCCGCGGGAGGCTCGGCCTTCGAGGCAGCGGTCGCGAGCGCCAGGATCAACGCGGCGGGAGGCACCGAGCCCAGGCTGTGGAGGATGTGGCTGAGAGCCAGGACCCCCGAGGACGCCGCGGGAATCGCGGAGCGGCTGCAGGCCGCCAGCGATGCCGCCCTCGATCGCCGGCTGACCGCCTGGCGTGACCTGAGCAAGCTTCCCAGCGCGTGGGCTTGAGCGAATCGCGAGCAACGGCTGCCGGGTCCCACAACGCGCCGCTGCGGGCCAACAGAGCACACGGCAAAGGTTTCCGAAATTTCCCCTGTTCCCACCACCACCCCTCGCGCGCGAGCAGCCCCAGTCCGCCAGCCGCAGCATCGACCAGGGAGCCAGCTGCTCGCGATTGCTGCGACCGCAGCATGGAGGCCTCCGTGGAGACCATCGCCTCGAGCCTGTCCGGGGCGCCTGCCAAAGGTTTTGGGTCGATCTCCGGCACATGGGTACCCACGACGTACGGGCGCCTGATCAGGAGCGACCCGGTGGCAGCCAAGGTCGTCGATATCGTATCTGCTGCCAGGCGGCTGAGGCCCGTCGTTGGCACCCGGCTCGGGGCGCGGGGGCGCATTGAGTTGCAGGAGCGGGCGGAGGACGACATTGTCGTCCTCGCCATGTCCCTCCTTTGCCGCCATCCCAACGTGCTTCCGCTCGTCCAGGTCTGTGCGGAGTCCACGACGGAGCTTGCGGTGTGCACGCCGCTTGCGGCCGGGTGTTTGCTCGACGCCGTCACCCCTTCCCCCTGCTCGACCATGCCTACCAGAGAGGTCCTGCCGGATTCAATCCCGAGGCGTTGGTTCTCAGATACGGTCTGGGGGCTCGGGCACCTGGCGAGCGAGCTCGGGGTGGTGCCCGTCGACCTTTCAATCGAGAACATCCTTGTCTTCTTCGCCGACGGGCCCAGGGCTGCTTCCGGGCCAAAGTGGGAGGCCTCGGTTGCGGTTCTGGCCGACTTTGGCCAAGTCGCACAGCCCGGTTCCTCTGTCTCAGTCAGGTGCGGCAAGCAAGGGTGCCGGGCTCCCGAGTGCTTCTGGCTGCACGAGGACCGCGTTGACGCGCTCCCGGCGTGCGCCTTTCAGCTGGGCGTGGTGCTCTTCACCATCCTTGCGCGGGCGCCGCCCTTTGTGTGCGCGAGCCTCTCCGACCGGAGGTTCGCCACCCTGGTCACGGGCGAGCTGCAGCCGAGCGGCCTCTCGGCGCGCAGGTACGCCGAGCTCGCGGGCGGGCCGCGTCCCCAGCTGGCCTACCTCAGCAAGGACCGGTGCAAGGGCGTGAGAGCCCTCGTCGCGGCGTACGGCATGACGGATCGGTTCCCGCCCGCCGCCGTCGAGCTCCTCGCCGGCCTGCTGGACCCCAGCCCGCGCACCAGGGCCACGCTCGGTGACGTGGCCGCGTCCCCCTGGGTCCTGCCCCAGCGATGCGCCGACGAGCTGCCCGCTTCGCTGCGCTTCCGGGCACCCGCCGCTCCCGCCTCCTCCTCCTCCTCTGCCGCCGCCGCTGCCGACGCGTCGCCCGCCCTCACCGCAATGCGGCCCGACCCCACCTTGCCGGCCGCTCCCGACTGCGTCATGCGCGCAGCGCGCTCGCGCCTTGCGCTCGCCAGGCGCGCTCGCAAGGCCTGTCCTTTGGCCGTGAGCGCCCCCACCACCCCGAAGGCGCCGCTGCCGGGCACGCCGGCAGGACCGGCCACGCCAAGCACCGCCGCCACCTCCTCGTCGGCCCCGTCGGCCTCGTCAGCCACGGATTGCCCCGCGAAGACGAGGCCAGCCGATCCGTCCGGGCCAGCGGTCGTCCGCGCCTGCCCTCTGGGCGCGGCGTCGGCCGATGCGCGCACGCCCCTGGGCCGGGCGTCTCGGTCCTCGACCCCCGCCAAGACAGAGGCGAGCCGTCTCTCCGGGTCGCCCGACGCCTTCGACGATGACGCCGACGGCGGGCCCGTGCCGTTCTGCCGCGCCGGGCGCGACAGGGCGGCGGAGCTGCGGCCGCCGAAGCGGCCGCGAGCGCTCCTCGGTGGCGTCGTCGCGGCGGGCGTCCAGGAAAAACGCCACACCCACCTGGGCGGCGGTGCGGGCGGCTCCAGCAGCGACGGCGCGCCTGCCCCTCCGGGAGACAGCCATGGCGCCGTCGGTGGCGGCTGTGCTGGCAGGGGCGGGGTGCGAGGCCGTGGCTGACCTGCGGGTGGCGCTATTGCCCCCGCTGCTGCCGGGTTCGTGAGTGCCGTGTAGACCGTGTCAAAACGAGGTTTGTCGCGGCGCTGTCTCGTCCCAATCGAGCGCTGGCATGCGCGGGCCACTCAGGTGCGGCGGCGGCGGCGGGCGCCCGACTTGCTCGACGGGGCGGCGTCGTCCGAGGCCGCCTGGAGCGGCGCTCCAGCCTTTGCCGCGGCGTGCCTGCTAACCTCGCCGGGGATGCGGCGGGCCTCGAACACGGCGGGGGCCTCGATGGCCTTGCAGGAGGCGAGGTTGCGGGGCTGGGCGGCGAGGACGCCCTCGTCGTCGCCGGTGCCGAGGAGGTGCAGGGTCTTGATGTGCTCGTGGAAGATGCCGGAGAAGTCCGAGTAGGCGTTGTAGGGGACGCCGCGCTCCTCGCACACGGCCCTGACGATGCGCGAGATGGCGGGGTAGTGCATGTGGGCGACGCCGGGGAAGAGGTGGTGCTCGATCTGGTAGTTGAGGCCGCCCGAGACGAGCAGCCAAAAGGTGGCCTGCACGTCGTTGCAGTCGCCCCAGACGCTCCAGTTGACGGCGGTGCGGGTCTGCTGCTCCCCGAAGTCCAGGGTGCGGGGCAGGTTGTACGCGGCGCCGGTGCTGTTGTGGCTGACGGCAAAAGTTGAGGCGAGGAAGTAGCCGCCGACGAGCTGGGCGGGGATGATGATGCAGAGCAGCGCGTGGGCCCAGCCGTGGAGGTAGATGGGGAGGGCGTAGAGGAGGCCGAAGTGCGCGACCTTGCCGCCCCAGAAGACGGCGAGGTCGGACGGCCGCAGGCGGTGCAGCTGGACGTGGCCGTAGGCGCCGGTGAGGACCGTGGCGATGTCGCCGAAGCCGTAGGCGAAGCCCATGAGGCTGTACATGGCCGGGCCGTAGAGGTGCTGCCAGGCGTGGAAGGGCCTGAGGGGAAGCGCGGGGTTGAAGCGGATGAGCGGCCACTGGTGGTAGGAGTCGCAGTCCAGCTCGGCGTCGTTCGGGTCGGCGTGGTGCGCGACCATGTGCTGGTGGCGCCAGGCGAGGGAGGAGCCGCCAATGAGGTCGTCGACCATGCCAAAGGCCCAGTTCACGTCGGGCCACGGGGTGAGGGCGCCGTGGTTGGCGTCGTGCTGGATGCTGAGGCCGCAGATGGCCATCATGACGCCGATGAGCGGCGAGAGGTACCACATGTTCATCACCACCGACGCGTAGAACGCCGCCGCGAGGAGGCTCAGCGTCACGAGGCTCTTGGCCACCATGTACAGGCCGCCGCGGGACTCGAGGCCGCGCTCCTCAAAGTACTGGTTCACTCGGCGCTTCACCTCGGCGTAGAAGCCGTCGTCCTCGTGCTTCACGACGTCCTTCGTGCTCTCCTCCATGGTCAGGCCCTCGGCGTCGCGGCCGGACCCGAGCGAGGTCACCTGGACGGGCCGCTCCACGTCGAGGCGGTCGTTGTCGACGCAGGGCAGGCTGGCCAGGAACTTCCGCGCCACGTCCATGCGCCTGCGGGTAACGAGCGCAGTGTCAGGAGGAGCGCGCTTCGCTGGGGGGGGGGCGCACACAAGCCCCCGGGATGAGGGAGCGCTGACGTGCGCGAGGCCGAGTCCAGACGCAGCCGTCCGGCGCCGGAGCCCCCTCTTCCCCACTGAATCGGCCGCTCCGCCTCACCTGTGGTACGAGTAGAAGAGCGTGGTGGCGTCACGGCCGACCGCCAGGATGGCGAGCTCGGCGCCGCCGGGATGCTTGGCGACAAAGTCCGTCAGGTCGTACGTCTTCCCGTCGATGCGGGTGAGCATCGTCTCGATGACGTGCCTGTTGGGGTGCTCCGGCTTGGGCACCTCAGTGAACATGGGAGCCGGATGGACGCTCTTGGCCCCGGTCGACCCACGCCCCATGGCTGCTGCACCCAAAAGGAGTGGCCTCTCCGCGCCCATGATTCAACGACTCAGTTGCTAACTGAGACACGCGCAGTCTTAGAGAACTGTGCCAGAGGCACCACTATTTGTCCGCTCTGCCGCGCGTTGCGCGGCTCGGCTGGTGTACGCCCCCGCCGTGCCGGCACAGGCCTTGTCGGCTGCAGCCATGTACGGCAGCGGCGGGCCGGACTCGGACAAGGTGCGACAGGGCGGCCTGCTGCCGTTTCTTTGACGCCTGCGCGGGCCGGCCCAACCGTCCAGAGCCGTAGGGCGCGATTCCTCCCCTCCCGCTCCCCGCCCGACCCGGTCCGTCGGCCACACGTTTGCGGGTGCCCGCCAGCGCTTGAGTCGACCCTTTCTCTGTCCTGCCGTCATCCAATCCCGCCGCCGCAGTTCGATCTGGCGGCAACCAGGGCCGCCCCCGGGGCCGCGACAGCGCGGAGGCGCCTCGGCCCTCCGGCCGGGGCGGCGGGCACAACAAGGGGGGCGTCGAGGACGGCCCGCGGGCAGAGCGCGGCCGCCGGCGCCACCATGACGGGAACGGCGGCAGCCTCGGGCCTGTTCCGCTTTGACGGCGGCGCGGGGGCCGACGGCGGGTTCAGCCTCCCCAAGCCCAGGAGCAACGTGTACGGAAGGACCAGGCCAGGCCGTAAGCGGCCGCCCGCGACGCTGCCGGCGCTCGCGGGCGCCACGAGCGGCGAGCGAAAGGAGGACGGCCACGGCGGCGCGGCAGCCTCGGCCTCAAGCGGCCTCGGCGGGACCACGCGGCGCACGGCGGGCGGGTTCAACGCCGCGGCGTCGTCGGGCGCCCGGGCTCGCCACGATGCGGCGCTGATGACGGCGACGGAGCTGGAGGAGGCCAAGGAGGACGCGCGCCGGGCCGGCCTGGGCTCCATGGCAAAGACGCTCGCGCGGGCCGCGGCGGCGACGGGAGCCTCGGGGACGGAGGTGCAGCGCGAGGCGCTGTTGGCCCTGGCCGGCCTGCGCTCGGGCTCCGACGTGGTGGCCTTCTTCGCTCGCTTCGGCTCCGGCTCCCCCGTCAAGTTCGTGCACTGCAACAGGGACCCGCACCCGCGCGAGTTCCACCCCTACGCGCTCGTGGCCGTGCCCGAGGCCATGGTGGACCCGTCGGAGCACTTCGTGGTGAGCTCCAAGGGCGTGGTCCACTCCGCGGTGGGCCAGCCGTCCGAGGTGCTCTCCCTCGCAGAGTGGACGAGGCACGCGTCCGTCTTCAACGTCGTGCGCCGCCTCCCCTTCTTCAAGAGCTTCGTCCCGCGCAAGATGTTCGGCGGCTGGCGCGGCTTCACCGACTCTGAGAAGTTCCAGAAGCACCGCCGCCGCGTCGAGCGCAAGCTCTTCCTCGCCAACCCCGCCTTCGCACCGCGCTTCGTGGAGATCGTCGGCGCCGTGCAGCGCCTCAGGGAGACGCGCCTGCTGGACCTGGAGGACGGGCGCAACGTCGTGGCGACGGCCTTTTACGACTCCCAGGTCAAGGCCCGCGAGACGGCGTCCAAGGACGTGGACAGGCACCTCGTCAAGATCGTGCGGCTCGTGAAGCAGATCTGCAAGGACGTCACGGAGCGCGCCAGGGCGACGGGGGCGGACGAGGACGACGAGGCCGCCCTCCTCGCCGGCGCCGCGCAGGACACCAAGACCAAGTCGATCCGCGAGGCCAAGGAGGAGGCCCTGGCCAAGCAGCGCGCCCGCCGTCAGGCCGAGTTCGAGGAGTCCCGCCTCGGCGCCTTCATCCGCCTCGTGGACGCCATGTGCACCGAGGCCCTCGCCTCCAGGGCCACGGACCTCTTCGGCACGCTGCTCGACTCCATGGTCGCGCCCACCGCGGCCCGCGCGCGGACCGGCGTCTTCTTCACCGAGCTCGGCCTCTCCTCGGACGGCGCCACGTTCGAGCCGCCCTGCGACGAGTACCTCGCCACCATCGACGCCGTCGTGTCCGAGACGGCCGACGCCGTCCACCGCGCGCCGCGCATCGTGTCGGCCCGCGCCTTCGCCCCCTTCCTCGAGGGCCTCCCCATCGACGACCCGAGACAGGCCGGCGGCACCGCGCCGCGCGGCCTCTCCCGCCGCGACTGGGACGCCGACGGCCTCAGCGACGGCGACGAGGACATGTTCCGCCGCGCCGACGAGGTCCTCGCCATGGTCCCGAAGCGCATCGAGGACCTCGGCGCCCTCTCCGTGGCGGAGCTGCTCTACTCCAGCGCCGCCTTCCGCTCCGTCGTCTCCCGAATCAAGCGCAAGATGAGCAAGGACTTTGACTCCGCCGAGGCCTTCGGCCGTCGCGACAACGTGACCGTCCTCATGCCCGTCTACGAGTTCCAGCAGGGCGGCGACATCGAGTCCTACGGCCTCGACGCGCCCAAGACCGTCGCCGAGGTGCGCCAGGACCTCATGCGGATCTCCACGTGGCACTCGTCCGTGCGCGGCATGCTCCAGCACAGCGTCAGCGGCGCCCTGTGGGTCGACTGCGTCCGCCTCCGCGAGTCCCTCGTGCCCGTTACCGAGCAGGCCCGCGGCGCCATCCTCGCCTACCTCCGCCGCTCCAGCCGCGGCCAGTGCCAGGAGGCCCTGGACAAGTTCAACAAGTACACCGCCGACCTGTCCGTCACCGCCAAGTCCCTCGAGCAGTTCGCCGCGCTCAAGCAGCGCTTCGAGACCCTCCTCGAGTCGTCGTCGGACCTCAACCAGGTGGCCAAGGCCGTGGAGGACTCCTTCTCGCTGCGGCGGATGCACAAGGACACCCCGGAGTTCGCCGAGACGGACCTCTTCGAGCAGATGCACACCGCGCAGAGCGCGTACGAGGCCAAGCTCAGCGACGTGCGGGGCACCATCTACGGGCAGCTGCAGGGCATGCGCGGGGAGCTCGACGCCCGCGTCATGAAGCTGGAGAAGCGCTCCGAGGAGGTGGAGCGACTCCTACAGGAGGGCATGTTCACCGACGCGTCGCGCGCCACCGACGAGGTCCTGAAGCAGCTCGACGTGGTGAAGAAGACGCTGGACACGTGCGACGACCAGGCAAAGGTCTTCGTGGGGTGGCAGGAGCTGTTCGGGATGCCGCCCGCCGAGTTCCGCCGGCTCAAGGCAGCCAAGGCGGAGCTGGCCAAGCGCCACGAGCTCTGGTTCTCGTACAACGAGTTCATCACCAAGCAGCAGGCGTGGACCTCGGACCCGTTCGGGACGGTGGACGTCGCCGCGCTCATCAAGGACAGCCAGGCGCTGCTCAAGGTCAGCTTCGTGGCCGACCGGCAGATCGGGGACGACGTGTCGTCGGCCTTCAAGGAGCGCACCTCCGAGTGGCGGCACAAGCTCCCCGTCATCGAGGAGCTGGGCAACCCAAACCTGCGCGAGCGCCACTGGCGCAAGCTCTTCTCCGAGCTCGGTGCGTCCTTCAAGCCCGGGGACACCGGCCGCACGCTCAGCGACCTGGAGGACGCCGGCGTGTTCGAGAACAAGGACCTCGTGTCGGATGTGTCGGGCTCGGCCTCGGGCGAGGCCCAGCTCGAGGCGAGCCTGGCCAAGATCCGCACCGAGTGGGAGACGACGGAGTTCGTGGTCAAGCCGTACCGCGAGTCCGCCACCGTCTTCGTCATCGGCGGCCTGGACGACATCTTCATGCAGCTGGAGGACAACCAGGTGACGCTGCAGACGATGCTCGGGAGCCGCTTCATCGCGGGGGTGAAGGATGAGGTGGAGACCTGGGACAAGAAGCTCGGGCTGCTGTCCGACACCCTGGACGAGTGGGTCTCGTGCCAGCGGCAGTGGATGTACCTCGAGAACATCTTCTCCGCCGAGGACATCCAGCGGCAGCTGCCTGCCGAGGCCTCCAAGTTCACCTCCGTCGACAAGCGGTGGAAGGACGCCATGGCCCGCACGCACGCCAACCCGCGCGTGCTCGCGGCCGTCGAGAGCGGCGACGAGATGCTCGTGACGTTCCAGTCGTGCAACACCCTGCTCGAGGAGATCCAGAAGAGCCTCGACGAGTACCTTGAGACGAAGCGGGCCGCCTTCCCCCGCTTCTACTTCCTCTCCGACGACGACCTCCTCGCCATCCTGTCCCAGACCCGCGAGCCCACGGCCGTGCAGCCCCACCTGCAGGGCTGCTTCGACGCCATGTCCTCCCTCATCTTCGGCAAGGGCGACCAGGCCCACGAGATGTTCGGCATGATCTCCGCCGAGAAGGAGAAGGTCAACTTCGTCGCCCCCGTCACGGCATCCGGCAACGTCGAGAACTGGCTCAGCGACGTCGAGACGATGATGCGCACCACGCTGTACGAGGGGACCAAGAAGGCGCTCCGCGAGTACCCGGGCACGGAGGAGGGGCAGGTTAAGCGCGGCGGCTGGCTCTTCGCCTACCCGTCGCAGCCCGTCACGGTCGTGGACCAGATCATGTGGACGCAGCTCTGCTCCAAGGCCATCCGCGCCGCGGCGGCGGGCGACGGCGCCGCGCTCCAGCGCTTCCTCGACTACTCCGTCCGCCAGATCGACGACATGGTGCTGCTCACGCGCGGGGAGCTGTCCAAGCTGGACCGCAAGCTCATGGCCTCCCTCATCGTCGTCGACGTGCACGCCCGCGACGTCGTCCGCGGCATGATTCGCAAGGGTGTCGCCTCTTTGGAGGACTTCGAGTGGACGAGGCAGCTCCGCTACTACTGGGAGGACATCGTCGACAACTGCATCGTGAGGCAGACCAACACGCGCTTCGTCTACGGCTACGAGTACCTCGGCAACCAGCCCCGCCTCGTCATCACGCCCCTCACCGACAAGTGCTACATGACACTCACCGGCGCGCTGCACCTCAAGTTCGGCGGCGCCCCCGCCGGCCCCGCCGGCACGGGCAAGACGGAGACCACCAAGGACCTCGCCAAGAGCCTCGCCAACCAGTGCGTGGTGTTCAACTGCTCCGACTCGCTGGACTTCAAGATGATGGGGCGCTTCTTCTCCGGGCTCGCGCAGGCCGGCGCCTGGGCGTGCTTCGACGAGTTCAACCGCATCGACATCGAGGTCCTCTCCGTCATCGCCCAGCAGATCCTGTGCATCCAGCGCGGCCTCCAAGGCGGGGAGGAGCGCATCGACTTTGAGGGCCGCGACATCCCGCTCTCGACGTCCTTCGGCGTCTTCATCACCATGAACCCGGGCTACGCCGGCCGCACCGAGCTCCCCGACAACCTCAAGGCCCTCTTCCGCCCCGTCGCCATGATGGTTCCCGACTACCGCCTCATTGCCGAGATCGTCCTCTTCTCCCAGGGCTTCAGCGACGCGCTCGTGCTCTCCAGCAAGATGGCGCAGCTCTACAAGCTCTCCTCGGAGCAGCTCTCGAAGCAGAGCCACTACGACTTTGGCATGCGCGCCGTCAAGAGCGTCTTGGTGGCGGCCGGCAAGCTCAAGCGCAAGGAGCCGGACGTCGACGAGAACGTCCTGCTCATCCGGGCGATGCGCGACTCCAACGTCCCCAAGTTCCTGGAGCAGGACCTGCCCCTCTTCCGCGGCATCATCGCGGACCTCTTCCCGGGCGTCGAGGTCCCCTTCGTGGACTACGGCGCGCTGCAGACGGCCATCGAGGAGCAGATGCGCCTCCACGGCCTCAAGGTCATCCCCCGCCTCGTCTCCAAGATCATCCAGACCCACGAGACGCAGCTCGTCCGCCACGGCATGATGATCGTGGGCGAGGCCGGGTCGGGGAAGACCACCAACTCGATGATCCTCGCCAAGGCCCTCACGCAGCTCCACAACGAGGGCATCACCGACAAGGACGGCTACTTCAAGATCGTGCACAGGTACACACTGAACCCCAAGTCGGTGAAGATGGGCGAGCTCTACGGCGAGATCTCCCGCACCACGGGCGAGTTCACCTACGGCATCGTGGCCAAGCTGGTGCGCGACGCCGTGTCCGACCGGGGGCCGGACCGCAAGTGGGTGGTCTTCGACGGGCCCGTGGACGCGCTGTGGATCGAGAACATGAACACGGTGCTGGACGACAACAAGACGCTCTGCCTCGCCAACGGCCAGCGCATCAAGCTCCCCGACACCCTTACCATGATGTTCGAGGTCCAGGACCTCGCCGTCGCCTCCCCCGCGACGGTCAGCCGGTGCGGCATGGTCTACCAGGAGTTCATCCACGTCGGCCTCGACGCCGTCATCGACACTTGGTCCCGCGGCCAGGTGGCGGACCGCTTCCCCGACCAGGCGGAGCACATCGTCGGCCTCGTCCGCGAGCACGTCCCCGCCGCCGTTGACTTTGTCCGCGCCTCGTGTCGCGAGGTCGTCGCCTCCAGCGACCTCAACCTGCTCGAGTCCACCCTTGCCGTCCTCGACTGCCTGCTCAACCCGGACAACAACGTCAACGGCCGCGGCTTCCGCAAGCTGGCGACCTCGGCCGAGGCCAAGGTGCGCGCCGAGCTGGAGCCGGTGCTGAAGCGGCGCGCCGCCGCCCACGCCGCCAAGGTCAAGCTGGCAGAGGCCGCCGCGGGCTCCAAGGACGAGGAGGAGGGCGGCCAGGCAGGCGACGAGGACCACGACGAGAGCAAGGCAGCCGAGGACGAGGCCAGGGAGGAGGCGGAAGGCAAAGAGGCCGAGGACGCCGCGGCCGCCGCATCTGCTGCAGCGGACGCCGCGGCCGTGGATGACGAGGACCTCGACGACCTTGACGGCATGGGCAGCGGGGGCTCCGCCCCGCGAGGCGCCATGGACGAGGTCGCCCTGCGGTCCATCATCTCCCGCGCCTTTGTCTTCGCGCTCGTGTGGGGCGTGGGCTGCAACCTCCACGACGCGTCCCGCGGCACGTTCGAGGACTGGGTGCGCGCCCGCCTCGGGGACGACCTGCCCACGGAGCTGCTCGCCGAGACGGAGGGGTCCCTCGGGCTGTACGACTTCCACATCGACGTGGCGCACCGCCAGTGCCTGCCGTGGGAGTCGCTCCGCCCGGAGTTCGTGTACGACGCCTCCCAGCCGTACTTCAACATCCTCGTGCCCACGATGGACACCACGCGCTACTCGCACATGTACCGCATGCTCACCCGCGCGGGGCGCAACGTCCTCTTCACGGGAGAGACGGGCGTCGGGAAGAGCGTTATCCTGTCCGCGGCGATGCGCGACCTCACGGAGGGCGACGACGCGGCCTTTGTGAGCATGACCATCAACCTCAGCGCGCAGACCCAGAGCTCCAACATCGTCGACGCCCTCGAGTCCGGCCTGGACAAGAAGCGCAAGACGCTGCTCGGCCCGCCCTCGGGCAAGACCATGTGCGTCTTCGTCGACGACCTGAACATGCCGGCGCTGGAGGAGTACGGCGCGCAGCCGCCCGTGGAGCTTATCCGCCAGACCATCGACCAGAGCGGCTTCTACGACACCCAGAAGCTCTTCTTCAAGGCCGTCACGGGGTGCGTCTTTGCCTCAGCGTGCGCGCCCCCCGGCGGCGGCAGGAACCCCGTGACGCCCCGCCTCCTCCGGCACTTCCACATGCTCTGGCTCACGGCCCTGTCCGACGCCAGCATGCGCCTCATCTTCACGTCGGTCCTCGCCGGCTTCCTCGGCGACGTGTCCCCGGACCTCGTGCCGGTGGCAGAGCCCGTCGTCGGCGCGGCGGTGGATGTCTACCTCCGCGTCGAGCGCGAGATGCTCCCCACCCCGACCAAGTCGCACTACACCTTCAACCTCCGCGACCTCTCCAAGGTCTTCCAGGGCGTCCTCATGGTCGACCGCGCGCACCTCGTCGACCCGCCCGCGCTCCTCCGCCTCTGGCTGCACGAGGAGGCCCGCGTCTTCCGCGACCGCCTGGTCGACGAGCACGACCGCGGGCTGTTCAACGGCATGTGCGCCGGCGCCGTCGCCGAGGGCCCGCTCGCCGAGGTGACGGCTGCGGAGCCCGAAGCGTGGACGGTGGAGGGCTTTGGCGACCTGCTCTTCGGCGACTACCTGTCCCGCGACGACAAGCGGTACAAGGAGATCGTGGCCCCCGAGGCCCTGCCGGAGCTCTTCAAGGAGTACCTGGACGAGTTCAACGTCACCTTCCCCAACTCCATGGACCTGGTCTTCTTCAAGGACGCCATCGCCCACGTCTCGCGCATCGCGCGCATCCTCAGGCAGCCGCGCGGCAACGCGCTGCTCGTCGGCGTGGGCGGATCCGGCCGTCAGTCGCTCACCCGCCTCGCCTCCTTCATCGCCGACTTCAAGTGCAAGTCCATCGAGATCACGCGCACGTACAACGCCGACGCGTGGCACGACGACCTCAAGGAGACGCTTTTCCTCGCGGGCATCAAGGGCGAGGACGTCGTCTTCCTCCTCACGGACACCCAGATCAAGGAGGAGTCCTTCCTGGAGGACATCAACAACCTCCTCAACTCGGGCGACGTCCCAAACCTGTACGCCCCCGACGAGATGGAGATGATCGTCAACGGCGTCAGGCCCTTCTGCAAGGAGGCCGGGATCTTCGACACGCGCGACAACATCATGGCCCTGTACGTGCAGCGCGTCCGGGAGCGCCTCCACATCGTCCTCGCCTTCTCCCCCATCGGCTCGTCGTTCCGCAACCGCTGCCGCATGTTCCCCGCCCTGGTCAACTGCTGCACGATCGACTGGTTCAACCCGTGGCCCGCCGAGGCCCTGTCCTCGGTCGCCGATGCCTTCCTCAGCAAGGCCGACGACACCCTGGGCGTGCGCGACTTCGTTGACCCGCTGTCCAAGATGTGCGTGACCGTCCACAAGGGCGTCGAGGTGGCCTCCGCCCGCTTCCTCCGCGAGCAGCGCCGCCAGAACTACACCACCCCGACGTCGTACCTGGAGCTCCTCCGGCTCTACTTCTCCATGCTGGCGGAACAGCGGGTCACGGTGGAGGCCAAGATCTCGCGGTACGAGGGCGGGCTCCGCAAGATCGCCGAAGCCAACGAGATGGTCTCGGAGCTCAAGATCAAGCTCACGGAGATGCAGCCCAAGCTCCTGAAGGCGTCCAAGGACACCGAGACGCTGCTCAAGCAGCTCGCCGTGGACCAGAAGGAGGCTGACGCGGCCGCGGAGCAGGCGGCCAAGGACGAGGCCGAGACGTCCAAGGTCGCGGCCAACGTCAAGCTCATCAAGGACGACTGCGAGCAGCAGCTGGAGGAGGCCATGCCGGCGTACCACAGCGCCATCAAGGCCCTGGACACGCTGGACAAGAAGGACATCCAGGAGGTCAAGTCCTTCGCCAAGCCCCCGGCGCTCGTGGCCAAGGTCATGGAGGCGGTCTGCATCCTCCTGGGCTCCAAGCCGGATTGGTCCGATGCCAAGAAGCTGCTCGGGGACATGAAGTTCCTGGACATGCTCCGGACGTACGACAAGGACAACATCGACCCCAAGATCATCCGCAAGATCGCAAAGTACATCAGGGACGTCGAGTTCGACCCCGACACGGTCGCCAAGACGTCCTCGGCCGCCAAGAGCCTCTGCATGTGGGTCCGCGCGATGCACAAGTACGACTCGGTCGCCAAGACCATCGAGCCCCGCAAGCTCAAGCTCAAGGAGGCGCAGACGGAGCTCGCCGAGGCCCAGGGCATCCTCGAGGTGAAGCGCGCCGACCTGAAGCGCATCCTCGACCGCGTCGCGGAGCTGCAGCGGAACTACGAGGAGTCGCTCAGCAAGAAGGAGGAGCTGGAGACCACGTCGGCCGCCACCAAGCTGCGCCTCGTGCGCGCGCAGAAGCTCACCGACGGCCTTGGCTCCGAGTCAGAGCGCTGGGACGCCGCCGCCGGGCAGCTCCGGAGCGACCGCACCAACCTGGTGGGGAACATCGTCCTCGCCGCCGGCTGCATCGCGTACCTCGGGCCCTTCACGTCGGAGTTCCGCCGGGACCTGGTCCACCAGTGGGTGGGCGAGTGCGCGACGCTGGGCATCCCCGTGGACGACGGCTTCGACCTGAGCAGGGTGCTGGCCGACCCCGTGGTGGTCCGGGAGTGGAACATCCAGGGCCTCCCCGCCGACGCCTTCAGCACGGAGAACGGGCTGCTGGCGACCCGCGGCCGCCGCTGGCCGCTGATGATCGACCCGCAGGGGCAGGCGAACAAGTGGATCAAGAACATGCAGCGCGACAACAGCCTGCAGGTCATCAAGCTGTCCGAGGCCGACTTCCTCCGCACCCTCGAGACGGGCATCCGCTTCGGGCAGCCGGTGCTCCTGGAGAACGTCGAGGAGGAGCTGGACCCGGCGATCGAGCCGGTGCTGCTCCGGCAGGTGTTCAAGAAGCAGGGCATGATGGTGCTGCGCCTCGGCGACACGGACGTGCCGTACAGCGACGACTTCCGCTTCTACATCACCACCAAGCTGGCCAACCCGCACTACATGCCCGAGGTGTGCGTCAAGGTGACGGTGATCAACTTCACCGTGACCAAGCGCGGCCTGGAGGACCAGCTGCTCGTGGACGTGGTGGCCCACGAGCGGCCCGAGCTGGAGGAGAAGAAGGACGAGCTCATCGTCTCCATCGCCTCGGACAAGCGGCAGCTCAAGGAGATCGAGGACAGCATCCTGCAGATGCTCGCCGACGCCGGGGACGACATCCTCGACGACGAGGCCCTCATCGACAGCCTCGGGCGCTCCAAGGAGACGTCCACGGCCATCGGCAAGCGGATGGCGGAGGCGGAGCGCACCACGGCGGAGATCAACGCCGCCCGCGAGCTCTACCGCCCCGTGGCGAAGCGCGGCTCCGTGCTCTACTTTGTCATCGCGTCGCTCACCGCGGTGGACCCCATGTACCAGTACAGCCTCCAGGCCTTCTCGCGGCTCTACTCGATGCGCATCGCGCGGTCCGAGGCGGCGGACGACCTGGACGAGCGGCTGGCCATCCTGGTCCGGGACATCACGACGAACTTCTACGTCAACGTGTGCCGCGGCTTCTTCGAGGTGCACAAGCTGCTCTTCGCCTTCCTCGTGGCCATCGAGGTGGAGAGAGCGGCGGGCGACGTCACCGACGAGGAGTGGCGCTACTTCGTGCTCGGGGCGCAGGCGGCGACGGCGTCAGGTGACGCGGCCGGCGCCGGCCCGGCCAGGCCCGAGGTCTGCGCCACCGGCTCATGGATGCTCAGCGACAAGGCGTGGGCGACGGTGTCGGCCCTGGGCACCGCGGCAGACGCGCTGTCGGGGGTGGCGGCGTCGGTGGCCGAGCAGCCCGCGGCCTGGGCCGAGTACGCCGGGGACACGGACCCGCACCTGAGGGACCTCCCGGCGGGGTGGGAGCCGCGGGTGACGCCGTTCCAGCGGCTCCTGGTCCTCCGGGCGCTGCGGGAGGAGAAGACGACGTTTGCCGTCCGCGAGTACGTGCGCCGCGTCCTCGGCGACAAGTTCACCGAGGCGCCGCCCTTTGACCTGGCCGGGGCGTTCGACGACTCCAGCGCTGAGGTCCCCATCATCTTCGTGCTCAGCCCGGGCGCGGACCCCATCGACTACCTCCTGAAGCTCGCCGAGGAGAAGGGCAAGGCCGGCCCCGGCCTCCGCTCCATCTCGCTCGGGCAGGGGCAGGGCCCCGTCGCGGAGCGGGCCATGGCCGAAGCGAGGCGCACGGGCGACTGGGTGTGCCTGCAGAACTGCCACCTCGCCGTGTCGTGGCTCCCCAAGCTCGAGGCCTTCCTGGAGCAGGCCGCGGCCGCCGACCCGCCCGCGCACCCGGACTACCGCCTCTGGCTGACCTCCATGCCCACGCCGCAGTTCCCGGTGCCCGTGCTGCAGAACGGCATCAAGCTCACGCAGGAGCCCCCCCGCGGCCTCAAGGCCAACCTCCGCCGCACCTTCCTCGACGTCACGGACGAGCAGTGGGCGTCGTGCTCCAAGCCCGAGGCCTTCCACAAGCTCATGTTCGCCCTCGGCTTCTACCACGCCGTGGCCCTGGAGCGGAGGAAGTACGGCGCCATCGGCTGGAACATCCCGTACGAGTGGATGCAGTCGGACCTCAAGACGGGGCAGATGAACCTGCGGATGTACCTCGACGAGCAGCCCACCGTGCCGTACGAGACCCTGATCAAGATCACCGGCGAGATCATCTACGGCGGCCGCATCACCGACAACAAGGACAACCGCACAAACCTCGCCATCCTCCGCCGCTACTACTGCCCCGGCACGGTCAAGGACGACGCCTACAAGTTCAGCGAGTCCGGTTCGTACTTCGCGCCGCCCGCGGGCACCCTGGACGAGGTCAGGGCCTTCGTGGAGGCGCTCCCCGCGGACGACCCGCCCGAGGTGTTCGGCCTGCACGAGAACGCCGCAATCACGCTGCAGCAGAAGGACACCAACGAGCTCGTGGACACCATCATCAAGATCCAGGCCTCGGGCGGCGGCGGCGGCAGCTCGGGCGGCGCCGAGGAGGAGGACGGCGAGGAGGAGGAGGAGGGCGCCGAGGCCGGCGCGGCCGGCGCGGCCAGGGCGCTGACTCCCGACGAGCAGGTCCGCGCCGTGGCCGAGGGCATCTCCGCGAGGCTCCCCGGCGACCTGGTCCGCGAGGGCTCCAGCGAGGTGACGTTCGCGTCCATCGGCGACGGCAGCATGAACTCGCTCGGCGTCTTCTGCGCGCAGGAGATGGACCGCTTCAACATCCTCATCGGCGAGGTCCGCTCCTCCCTCGCGGAGCTCGACAAGGCCATCAAGGGCCTCGTGGTCATGTCCCCCGCCCTGGAGAAGATGTACCAGGCCTTCCTCTTCCAGAAGGTCCCGCCCAGCTGGGAGACGGCCGCCTACCCGTCGCTCAAGCCACTGGGGTCCTGGACGGAGGACTTCTTCGCGCGCGTGTCGTTCCTGAGCAGCTGGGTCTGCGACGGCCCGCCCGCCAGCTACTGGATCAGCGGCTTCTTCTTCCCGCAGGGCTTCATGACGGGGGCGCTGCAGATGTACGCGCGCAAGACCAAGATCGCCATCGACACGCTCAACTTCTCCACCGAGGTCAAGGACTTTGACGACTCGGGGGTCAAGTCCGCGCCCGACGACGGCGTCCTGATCCACGGCCTCTTCCTGGAGGGCGCCCGCTGGGACGCCGAGGCAGGGTCAATGGCCGAGATGAAGCCGGGCGTGCTCTTCTGCCGCATGCCGTGCATCTGGCTGCGCCCCGTGATCACCAAGGACCTCGACGCGTCGACGGACTACGCCGCGCCCTTTTACAAGACGTCGGAGCGCCGCGGCACCCTGTCCACCACGGGCCACTCGACCAACTTCGTCACCACGGTCTTCCTGCCGACCAAGCTGCCGCAGGACCACTGGGTGCGGCGCGGCGTGGCCCTGCTGTCGATGCTCGACGACTGAGCGGCCGCCGCCCGTGTCCCCGGTCGGCGAATGCCGGAGCAGAGACCCCAGCGGTGCGCGTTGTGATAGCGATGCCCCCTTTCGTGTGTGTGACCTTGCCCCGGCTGATTGCCCACTGCTGCTGCATTATGAACTGGTTTGATGCCGACGAAACCGCATCTGCGCACACACCACTATGGCGGACGGCCGTGGCTCACACCGTGCTGGCCGTGATGCCTGTGCATGCAGCCTGCTTCGAGGGCGTGGGAGCCGCTCCTTGCCTCCTGTGGCAACGGGACTCGGAGGCGGTGGCTGTTTGTCGGACGACTAGGGCCAGGTGTCTGGGCTCCCAAGACAATCGACATCCAAACTGTCACCCGGAGCGCTGCGAGCCATGAACAGCTTGCAACCCAGAGGCGCGCGCTTTCGTGTGCAAGCTTACCATGAGCAGAAGCCTTCGGGGCAGAAATGTGCCGGCTCGGCGTGTGGACCCACACGCTCGCCGAGGATGAGCATACGCAGTCGTTGCTCGTGCAGACAGCGGGACGGGACGCACACGTACACTGCGGGGTGGCGGAACCTGCCTGCCTCACTGGGCCAGCGCGAGGAGCAGTGCCGTGCCGCGCTTGATCCAAAAGTCGGGCGAGAACTCCCCGGCGTCGAGCTCGACCATGCGCATGAACGAGGGCCGCTCGCGCGTGCCTGTGCGGATCGGGTAAAGGTACATGGGGCAGCTGTACATGACCCTGGCGCCCTCGGCGGCGCCGCGCTTCTTCCCCTCGGGCTTGGCCGCGACCGGGATGAAGTGGACCACCGGCATGCCGCCGTACAGGCTCATGGGCCGGGGCTCGGCGAGGTGGCCCTCGTCGTAGTCCCAGCGTGCGCCCTCCAGGAAGAGGCCGCGGATGTACACGCCGTCCTCGGGGGCAGACTTGATGGCGCTGGCGGGCTTCTCGATGATGGGGAAGGTGTAGGACAGCTTGTTGATGGGCACGGCGTCCTTGCGCGCCTTGACCTGAAGCACGGCGGTGAGGAGGGAGGTGGGGTAGGTGAAGCCGCCGAGCCACATGGTGGGGGGCACCTCCACCTCGACCCAGGACCGCATCTGCGTGCAGCGGGCGACGAGGTCGCTCATCCACGCGCCGAGGGGCTTGAGCGACGGGTAGCAGAAGGACCAGGCGTCGGGGACGCGGCCGTTGAGTATGGCGTCGAACATCTGCTCCAGCTCGGGGGTGATGACCACGAGGCCCTGGATGCCCTTCTGCAGCGCCGAGAGGCTGGAGCGCATGCGGGAGAGAAGGTCGGAGTACCGGTCCGTCTCCTGGAAGAGCACCGTCTTGAGCGGCGCCGAGTCCTCCCGAGCCCGCATGAGGTTGCGGACCTCCTCGCCGTTGAACGGCTCGGGGACCTGCTTCTCCAGGGCCTCGGCGAGGGCGAGGACGCGGTCCTCGTCCTTCTCGCCGCCGCTGCTGACGTCGCGCGGTTGCAGGGAGAGCACGGTGCTGAGGAGGTTGCCGCTGTCTTCGATGGCGGACTGGATGTCCGCGTTGGGGTGCTGCCCGAACGCCGTGGGGGGGTCGTTGTCCGGCAGCGTCTCGATGTACGACATGTACGACGGGTAGTCGCCGTCCGCGGGGATGACGTACGTGGGGGACGTCCCGGCGAGGCGGAACTCGTCCTCGTCGAGGGCGTCGTCGCAGAAGTACTGGCGGACGTAGACGTTGCAGAGCCTGCGGTCGAGGTCGTCGGTGATGCGGCCGCCGTAGTTGGCCTCGGCGACGAGGTACCGGATGGCGTCCCACGGCGTGGCGTCGGGGTAGGTCTGCAGGTACGTCGCGAGGATGTCGTCGCAGATGGAGAAGTCCGCGTTGGTGAACTCGTACGGGATGTTCCAGCCCAGGGACTTGAACTTGCGGCGCTCGAGGAGGACGGAGTGGAACCAGCAGAGGGCGAAGAGGAGCCGCTGGTAGGTGCTGGGCGGGCAGGCGGCCACGTTGCGCTCGAAGCGCTCCGGGTCGACAAGGCCGAAGAGGCGCTGGAGGTTCGCGCGGAGGCCGCGGGGCGGCTCCGTCGTCATCTTGATGCCGCGCTGCAGGACGGAGATGGGGAACTTGGGGTGCGGGCTGGACGAGAGCCAGAGGCGGAAGCCGGGGGACGGGGCGCGGGCGCCGCGGGTGTCCTCGCCCTCGGCCGCGGCCTTGGCCGCCTCCACGTACCCCTCGATGATCTTCTCCAGGGCGGGCATCCAGCTGATGGAGAGGTGGCAGTTCTGCAGGAAGACCCAGGTGCCGTCGGCCAGCGCCGACGTGATCATCTTGGTGGCCACCGGCGCCTGCCCCTGGCCCAGGGAGCAGTACTCGAGGCGCATGCGGTCGGCCTCCTCCTCACGGCCGGCGGCCCTGAGCCTGGACTTCTCCGAGTCGAGGAGGGCGACGAGCTGCTTGGTGGGGTCCACGCCGGGGCTGAGCACGAAGATGACGGGCTTGACCTCGTCCGACACCTGGAGCAGCTCGCGGACTGTGTTGGGGGGCGGGACGACGAACTGCGCGCCGAGGTTGTTGGAGACGAAGGACTTGACCACGCGCATGACGCGGTCGGGGCGGATGGCACGGACGAGGCACATGTGCTGCAGCTGGTCCAGGCGGCCGTCGAAGCCCCCGGGGACGTCGTCCTCCTCCGGCGCCTCGGCCTTGTACCAGAGCTCCCACTCCCCCGGGCTCGACTCGATGGACGAGACCAGGCCAGCCAGGCCCGGGAGGGTGTCGAGGATGGTGACGTTGTCCCAGCCCACCTGATTGAGCCAATCGGTGGGGTTCTTGCGCTGCTCCGAGCGGTTGAGGACCTGCCCCCCCTTGAGGAAGAAGTCCCACAGGCCCTTGGGCAGGGCATTCTCGGCGCGGAGCTTGCGCGCCGTGATCTGCAGCGAGAGGAGGAGCTTGTGGCGCTCAAAGAGGGCGCGGCAGGCGTAGCGGTAGAGGGCGTCGGTGTGATACGAGTTGATGGCCTCGATGCGGGCGCGGACTGCGGCGTCGCCCTCCTCGGGGGGCGCGTCGAGCGAGAGGCCGGCGGAGCGGGCCTGCTCCTCGCGGGAGGCCTCGATGGACAGCTTGAAGAGGTCGACGTAGGCGTCGAGGCTGAATTGGTACATGGGGTCCACGCTGGAGAGGTCGGAGAGCACGAAGTAGAGGAGCGAGGCGCGGGCGGCGACGGGGCGGTAGCCCTCACGGATCTCGTCGATGGTCTTCTCCGTGGCCGCGGCGGTCTGCATCTCCTCCTGGACCGACTGGGAGGTGACCTTTGACTCCTGGAGGGTGTCCACGAGGTGGGCGTCGTCGAGGAGGCTGCCCTTGGTGGTGGAGATGAGGTGGAGGATTCGGTCCTCGAGCTCCACGAGCTGCCGCTTGCCGTCGGCGACGCTGACGACGAGGTCGCGCTTGCGCTGCTCGAGCTTGGGCTTCTCCGAGACGCAGACGACGGCGAGGAGCTGCTGCTCGAGGCCCTCCTCCTTGACGCTGAAGTTGACAATCGTCGTCTTGGTGGACACCTCGGGGGTGTAGTGCGGGTTGGACAGCTTGGTGGTGAGGTAGAAGCGGAAGGAGTCGTTGTAGTCGATGTCCTTGTCGCCCACGTTGATGGTCTTGCGGGAGCCGCGGATGACGATGGCCTTGGACAGCACGGGCTCCAGGGCCGGGTCGAGCTCCTCCTCGACGTCCTGCAGCAGGTACGGGAGGCCGTAGGTGATGCAGGACTCGAGGACCTTGAGGAAGTCCTTGGCCTTGAGGTCGGTGACCTTGAGCTCCGCGGCCTCGAGCTTGCGGATCCACTTGTTCGCCTGCCCCTGCGGGTCCACCATGAGCGGCCAGCGGCGCCCACGGGTCACGATGACGCCGTTCTCCGTGCTGAAGGCGTCGGCGGGGAGGCCCTGGATGTTCCAGGCGCGCACGTCGGTAGGGCGCGCGAGGAAGGTGGTGAAGTCAAAGTCGCGGCTCTGGGGGATGGCGTTCTCCTTGGTCATGGTGAGCCAGGAATGCACGAGGTTGGCGCGGTACGTGGTGTCAAAGGGCCCGGCGTAGGAGAGGAATCCTGAGGCCACGAGCACGTCGCCGGGCAGGGCGGCAAGCTGCGAAGTGAGCGAGGTGATGCTAGCCTGCCAGCGGACCTTCTCGGACCCGAGGCCGTCGATGAGCTTGGAGGCGCGCTCGAGCTTGGACGACAGGGCGGCAGCCTCGTCGCGGAGGGCGTTCTTCTCGTCCACGGCGCTCTGGTGGCGCTCGGCGAGCTCGGCGACGCGGGCCTCGACGGCGGAGAGCTTCTCCTGGGCCTCGGCCAGGGCGTCCTCCTTGGCCTCGAGGGTCTGGGTCGCGACGCGGAGGCGCTCGCGGAGCGGGTCGACCTCCTTGGAGACCTTGGAGTAGGTGTCGATGGCGAGCACCCAGGAGCAGAGGGTGGCGGCGGCCTTGGACTGCGCGGCGACCTTCTCGGGCTTGAAGTTGGGGTCGCTGACGTAGCGCTGGAGCTTGCGCATGGTGCTCTCGGACACCGCGTCCTTGTCGTAGTCCAGCACCTGGCGGAGGAAGTCGGCCTCGGCGAGCTTGCGCTTGGCGACGTCCCACCCGGGCTTGAGGCGGAAGAGGATCATGACGCCGTCCATGGTCAGCTCCACCTTGGCGGGAGGGCTCGTGTAGTTCTTCACCTCGGCCACGGCGCTCTTGTCGAGCTTGTTCACCTCCACCATGGCGCGCTCGAGCATGGGCATGGCGCGCTGCAGCTCAAAGTTGGCCTTCTCGGCGATGGCCTGGCAGTCCTCGCGCTCCACGGCGATGCGCGCCGAGGTCTCCTCCACGTCCTTCTTCTGCGCGTCGGCGACGGCGCGCTCGGACATGATGTCGGCGAGCATGTCCTCGCACGCCTTGGTGGACTCGGCCACCTTCTTGGTCTTCTCCTGCAGCACCACCGACAGGCTGTCCACCTGCTCCCGGGCCTCGTCGAGCTTGGCGAGGCCGTTGACCAGCTTGTCACGGGACTCGCCCACCTCAGCGCGCTTCTCGTCCAGCAGGCCGCGGTAGCCGCGCACGAGCTCGAGGTAGTTGGTCGGCGTCACGTAGTTGTGGCGCTTCAGCTCCAGCAGCATGCGGCCGGAGGCCTCCGTCACGCTCTTGTGCGTGCCGGCGAACACCACAGCGACGGCGCGCTTGACCTTCTCGTCGTGCTTCGCGGCGGCGGCGGCGCCGTCGTCCGCAGGGGCCGCGCCCACCGCCGAGGCACGGCCGCCGGCCCGGCCGCCCGCGGCGCCGGAGCCCCGGCCGCCGGCCGCCGCGGCGCCGGCCGCCGAGGCCTTGGCCGCCCCGCCGGCTTCGGCGTCGGCGTCCCCGTCCGCCGCCGGCTCCGCCTCGACGGCGAAGCGGAGGCCGGAGAGGAACTTGAGGGCGACCTCAGTCAGGGCCTCGATGGGCCACTCCTGGAACCAGTCGATGGTGGTGGCCGACACCAGCGCGGGGTACTTGCGCGTGCGGTCGCGGAAGCCGTCGCCGACGGGGCTCATGGCCAGGACGACGTGCAGGTTGGACCGGACGCGCTCGACAAAGAAGGCCCAGAGCTCGTCCGCGGCCTCCCCCGCGCCGGCGCGCTTGGCGTCGGCGCGGACGCCGTCGTAGATGGGCCCCAGCTCGTCCTTCTCGAAGAGGTTGGGGACCTCGCCGGAGGACAGGATGTTGTTGATGTCCTCCAGGAAGGACTCCTCCTTGATCTGGGTGTCCGAGAAGAGGAAGCACGTGGGCTTGTTCGCCACCCCGGCGGTGCGGTAGAGCTCCTTCAGGTCCTCCCGGAACTCCTTGGGGCCGTAGTGCTTGGTGATCTTGATCTGGAACACGGACATCTCGCCGGTGAGCCACGCAGCGAGGCGCGCGAGCGACTGGCGGCCGGAGCCGCCGACGCCGACCACGAGGGCGTTGCCCCGCGGCTGCGCGAGGACGCGGTGAATGCGCGCGACGTGGCGGAGGGCGTCGCGGAAGAGGACGAGCTCCATGGAGATGGTCTTGGGGTCGTCGTTGTAGTCCATGAGGCACGTCTCCATGTGGCGCTTGAGCTTCTCCAGGTCCGTGACCTCCTTGTACGGTGGGGTCTCGCCCGGGGCGTGCATGGCGCAGATCACGGGCCCGGCCTCGGGGCTCTCGCACTCCTCCACGACCTTGTCGTAGAAGGTGTCGGCGTGCTTGGCGAGCTGGGCGTCGAGGAGCTTCCGGCGGAACCGCTCGGCGTCCTGGCTCGTGGTGAAGCGGTCGCTGAAGACGCGCATCGACTCGTGGGTCCAGAGGCGGACAATGGCCTCCTTGTCCCCGAAGCTCGACGGGTCGGCCCGGAGCAGGCCCTGGACCACGCGGGCGATGTCCCGGAGGTTGAACAGGTAGTGGGCCTTCTGGGGCGTGGGCAGGAAGCTGGCCACGACGCTCTGGTAGAGCCCGACGGTCATGCCGACGAGGGACGGGACGGTCTCGGCGACCTCCTCGGAGAAGCCGGCGGCGGTGGAGAGCGAGGGGCGAAGGATGGCCTCGAAGATGTGCTGGACCTCCTTGTCGCCCGGGAAGGTGAAGTTGAGGACGACGAAGCAGGACTGCAGGCGCTCCGAGATGACGGTGCGGCCGCCGCCAGGCGGGCCCATGGCACAGACGAGCTGGATGTCCACGATGTTCTTCCAGAACTGCTTGGCCCGGTCGTACCAGCCGCCGTACCCGATCCACTGGCGGAGGAGCTCCAGGGGCGGCTGGGAGCCGAACTCGTCGCGCATGGGCATGTTGAGGTCGTCGACGAAGACCACGAGGCGGCGGCCGCCGGGCGGGCCCATCTTCTCCTTGGACTTCTTCTCTAGGGAGCCCTCCATGATGTCCTGAACCGTCCTGGACGAGGTGGCGGCGGAGAAGTTGAGCGCGAGGCGGGACCAGTTGTCGCGGGGGAAGCCGTCGAGGAGCTGCTGGATGAGCACCGTCTTTCCCGTGCCGGTGTCGCCGACGACGAGGACGGGGATGTGCTGCTTGAGCAGGCGGCCCATGAGGAAGAGGTTCCGCTCCGTGTCCTGGGTCGGCACGATGAGCTTGGAGAAGGGCGCGCCCTCGGGGGGCGCCCAGCCGGCGTTGACGACGTCGGACCACTGGCGGAAGTCGCGGGTGGCGGCGTCGACGAAGAAGTCGTACACGGAGCCGACGGCCGGGAAGACGGCGTCGATCTCGCGGACGCCGTCGGAGATGTGGCGCCGGGACGCGTCGTTGACGGCGCCGCCGACGGACCACACGGCGCAGAAGGCAAACCACTTCTCGCAGTAGGCTGCGTAGGCCTTGTCCCCGAGGGCCGAGCGGTCGAGGCCGGCGTCGGGGTGGCGGGCGCAGGCATCGAAGAGGCGGCAGAGGCTGATGACGCAGTTGAACGGGGTGGTGATGACCGGCTCGACGCAGGTGTGGCGCTTGTACTCGAGGAGGGAGGGGACCCACTTGGAGAAGAGGGCGAGGAGGAGCTCGCGGTCGGCGTCGCGGCTGGCGCCGTTGTCCTCCGTTGCGCGGGCGGCCCAGGAGCGGACGAAGGGCATGTAGCCCAGGTCCGCGCCGTCGAGGTAGATCATGCCGGCGCGGGAGACGGTGGCGGGGGATGCGACGGCGAGGTCGCGGACCTCGAAGACGAGTCGCATGCTGCTGCTCATGCTGATGCGGTCACCGTTGATGAGGGTGAGGGTGCGGTTGTCGTCCATGACGGTGTTCATGGACTCGATCCACAGCGTGTCCACGGGGCCGTCGAGCACGAGCCACTTGTCGTCAGGGCGCTCGTCCTTGGAGAAGTCGCGGAACACCGCCGAGAGGATGCCGTCCGTCCAGTCCATGGTCTGCATGTCGAAGGCGCCGTACAGCTCCTGCATGGAGATGGACTTGGGGTTGAGGACGCGGATGCGGACGGTGGTGTAGCCCTCCACGCCCGCCTTGGCGAGGCGCGTGCGGGCGTCGGCGAGCATCTTCCACGTGGTGGACTTGCCCGAGAGGGTGAGGCCGACGAGCATGTTGCAGTGGCGGGTCTCCTTGGAGTCGCGGAGCTCGATGCACTTCTGCTTGATGACGGGGACGGACTGCAGGCCTGCGGCGAGCATGGACTCGTCGATGGCGCGGCCGAGGGCGCCGAGCTCGGACTCTGGGAGCTCCATGCCCGGGAAGAGGTCGCCGAGGAGGAGCATGAAGAGGTCCTTGTCCTCCTTGATGAACTTGGGCACGTTCATGTCCCGGATGGCCTGCAGCACGATGAGCTCCTCGTCGCGCTTGGGGTTGTCCCGCTTGAGGCCGCCGGCGCAGACGAGGACGCCGCGGAGGGAGCGGAGGCCGTAGTCGTAGTGGCTCTGCTTCGAGAGCTGCTGGACCATGAGGTTGTACAGGGTGACGGTCTTCTCGGCGAGGGGGAGGGCGTCCTCGAAGCCCTCGGCGGCGAGCATGACCTCGGCGATGAGCTGCATGTCGGGCACCATCATGGCGACGGGGCGGAAGAGGCTCTTGAGGTTGTCGGGGAGCTCGGTGCGGCCGGCGTAGCCCGGGTTCATGGTGATGAAGATGCCGCACGGCCTGCAGCGGATGGTGTTCCCCATGAACGCGAAGGTCGGGGCGCGGGCGCGGATGGCCTCCATGATGCTCATGACCTGCTGCGCGACGACGGAGAGGACCTCGATCTGGATGCGGTTGAACTCGTCGAAGCAGCCCCAGGAGCCGGACTGCACGAGGCCCGAGAACATGCGGCCGACGCTGATGTAGTCGAGCTGGTCGCTGCAGTTGGTCACCACCACGTACTTGGCGAGGTTCTTCCCCAGGTCCTTCACCGTCTCCGTCTTGCCGGTGCCGGCGGGGCCGGCGGGGGCGCCGCCGCGGTTCATGAAGAGGGCGGTGGTCAGGGTCAGCACGCAGCGGTCCGTGAGCGGGGTGACCACGAGGCGGCCGTTGTTGCCCTGGTACTCGTAGCCGAACTCGAGGCGCGACGTGGTCTGGCGGCACACGCACGCGCTGTAGTCCCTGGACATCTCCCGCACGTCCGCCGCCCCAACGTTGATGCCGGCGTGGGAGGCCACCGCCTCCATGCGCACCTGCGAGAGCCAGAGGAAGTCCTCGGGGGAGGATGCGCCCCCGCGGTAGAGCCGCTGCATGACGTCGCGCGTGTGCAGCTCCATGGTGATGAGCGCCACGGTCTTCTTGCGGTTGAGCTTGGCGAGGTCCTTGTCCTGGACGATGGCGGCGAGCAGCTTGAGGTAGATCTTCTGGCCGCGGACGAGGTCCTTGAGGGCCTTGCCGTCGCCCGACGATGTCTTGTCGAGCGCCACCTCGCCCTGCCTCGTAAACTGGATCATGCCCGTGGTGATGAGCAGCTGCCCCGGGTAGTTCTCGATCCACGCGCGGATGCGGCGGAGCTTCTTGAGGCCCATGGGCGTCTTGCGGACCACGGCGAAGGCGGCGAGGGTCTGGGTGAGCTTCTGGCACACGGTGAGCTTCATGTAGTCCTCGATGGTGTTCATCCAGAACTCCACGGCGCCGACCAGCGGGGCCGGGCGCTCCAGCTGGACCCGCTCCCCGTCGCTCGACGTCATGTCGCGGGCCTCCCACGCCTTGGAGGTGCCGTCGGCGGAGCCGCGGACGATGTCCATGGTCTTGATGCCCTCGAAGCAGGCGCGGAAGTGCTTGGAGACCGCCTTGGGGTTGTTCGACTGCCCGAGGATCTCCAGGAGGTCGGCGTTGGAGATGAAGTAGAAGCGCGGGAAGTCCTGCCGGCGCTGCTCGAGGTATCGGTCCAGGCTCTTCTGGATGCCGTCAAGCTGCTCGTCCATCTCCGTGAGGCCCTCGAGGTAGCCCTTGCGGGCGCAGGCGCGCATGGCGACGCGGTCGGACGCCATCTCCGCGGTGCGCGCCGCGTAGGCGTCGTTGACGCGGGCGAAGAGGGCCGACTCGCTGGGGAGGCTCTTCTTGATGGTTTCGTTGCCGATGAAGATGGACTCGAGGTACATCCAGGCGCGCTGCACCTGGAGCTGGAGCTCGACCACCTCGCTGACGAGGTTGAGCCTGCGCTCCCACCCGTCGACGGCCTCCTTGAAGGAGCGGTAGTTCTTGGAGCCCTTGATGGTGGACAGCGTCCCCATGTTCTCCTCCAGCTGCTGGAACAGGTCGTCCGTGGCCGTGATCTTCCAGAAGGACTCCTTGTACGGCGCCATGTCGATCTGCATCGTGGCCCAGATCTCGTCGATCCCCGCGAGGTCCTGCTCGATCTTGAGCTCCTGCCACGCCGAGGAGGCGAGCTCCGCGATGAAGTCCGCGTGGTCGTACAGCTTGAGGTCGAAGACCTTGGCGAGCGTAAAGTCCGCGGCCTCATGGTCGAACTCGGCGCCCACCTCGGCGCGCAGCCGGCTCCAGTGGCGCTCCCGCATGGCCTCGCTGCCCAGGTTGGAGATGAGGGGCATGGTGGAGATGAAGTTCTTGATCTTGATCTCAAGGGCCGAGTACACCGGCCAGCGGGCGAGGTCCCGCATGCGCCCGAGGCGCTGCTTGAACTTCCCGGCCCTGAGCTCGAGGTCCTCGGTGTCGAGGCTGGCGAACCGACCGGTGCTCCAGGCCATCCACGCGTCCTCCCACTCCGAGTACAGGTCCCAGATGCCGCGGAGCTGCTCCAGCCGGGCCTCCACGTCGTTGAGCTCCTTGGGGTCGGGCATGGGGATGTCGAAGACCTCGAGGCCCGGGCCGAGGCGGCGCAGCTGCTCCCTCGCCTCGCGGCACTTCCTGTCGAAGTCGTCGATCATGCCCCGGGCCACGGCGACGCTCTCCTGGTCGCGCGTCGGGAGGCCGGTCTTGGCGTCCTGCTCGACCTGGCCCGCCAGCGCCTGGAAGGCGATGAGGTCGTCCTGGAGGCCCTTCTTCATGGCGGACTTGGCCTTCTTGATGATGGCATCGGCGTTGGCCACGGACGTACGCATCGCCTCCCAGAGCGCCGGGATGCTCTCGCGCTTGGCCAGCTCGTCGGGCGGGAGGATGACCTCTTGGCGCTCCAGGAGCGCGTACATGGCGTCGAGCGGGGCGAACTCGGCCTCCGTCTCGTCGTAGCTCTCCGCCGTGGTGCGCTGCAGCGTGGAGGACTCGCGGAGCTCGGAGAGGTCCTTGGGGGTGCGGCTCAGGCGCTCCGCGGTGCCGCTGAGCTTGGTGACGAGCGAGTTGAGCTTGTCGCGGGCCTGGTCGTGGAGGATGTCGGTCAGGCCGCGCTGGAACTGCTCGCAGTGGGTGATGAGCTGGCCCTTGAGGATGGAGTGGTCGACGTGCACGAAGTCAAAGTCGCGGGACGCGGGCTCGTTGACGCGGATCTCCTCCTCGTAGACGCGGTACATGGCGATGTGCTTGCTGAAGGCGTCGACGGGCTTGGGGGCCGAGGCGTAGCGCGCGAAGAAGCGGTCCTTGGGCTTGGACCAGAGCTGCTCGTAGCGGTCGAAGCCCTGCGACTGCGTCTCCAGCGTCTGCATCGTCTTCCCCGTGCCCTCCATGATCAGGGCCATGATGCCGAGGAGCTCCGACTCGTTGCTGATCTTGTCGAAGAAGGGCGGCTGCCCGGACTCGGGCCCGACCCCGAGCTCGGTCACGGGCTGCTCCCCCGCCGCGAGCTGCTGCTGCTGCTGGGGCTCCTCCTCGGCTTCCTTCGCGGCCCCGCCGGCGGCCGCGGCGGCCGCGTCGTCCGCGTCCTTGGACTCGGCGGCGGCCGACGAAGCGACCCCGCCGGCCGCGGCCGCCGCCGCTCCGAGCCCCTTGCCCCTGGCCGAGGCGGCCGAGGGGGTGGGCGCCGCGGACAGGCTGACGGTGGGGACGGGCGCCTTGTACGTCTTGTTGGCGAGGCCGTGGGTGATGGCGATCTCCGCCGCCTCCATGCTCGGCGTGTCCTCGGTCGCGAGGCCGGCGGCGCGGGCGGCGGCGGCGAGCTCTGCCTCGAGCGACGAGTTGGACGCGCGGTACGCTTCAACGAAGGCAGGGAGGACGTCGAGGAGCCGGGGTACGGCGGCGGTGACGTTGAGGACGCTCCTGGTGACGGAGGACATCATCTCGAGCATGGAGACGATGTCCGGCTGGCAGACCACGCCCTTCTGGCTGAGGTTGAGGGTGACGTGCAGGAGGGGCTGCTGCTCCGTCTCCGCCTTGGGGTCCCCGCACACGATGCGCTGCATGAGCTGGAGGCTGGCCTTGACGGTGGAGCGGAGCGCGCGGTGCACGCGGTCGTCGACGCCGCGCACGTACTTGACCCAGGCGCGCTGCACGGTGGGCGGCGCCTCGCGGAAGAAGCCGTACATCTCGGTGAGCAGGGTCTTGTGCTCCTCGTGGAGGGCAGCGAGGCCGCGGCGGACCTTCTCGCGGTGGCGGGACTGCGCGCGCTCGAACGCCCCCTCGGCGTAGGGGCGGGAGCGGTCGATGTCCACGAGGGAGGTGGAGGCGATGCGCTCGCAGATGCGGCCGACGCGCTTGCGGAGGGCGTGGAAGCGGTCCACGACGGCCTGGGCCTGGGAGGTGCGGCTGCGGCAGCGGCGCATGAACATCTCCGCCTGCGCCGGCTCTGTGCGCCACGTGATGCGGGTGAGGCCGGGCATGATGTCGCGGTCGAGCTGCTGCATGGCAGAGCTGAAGAGCCGGCGCTCGTCGAGGAGGATGGAGTCGAGGAGCGAGTTATAGTCCCGCACCACCTCCATCACGTGCTCGGACGACGTGCGGAGCTTCTCGCGCTGGTTGTTCTTGAGGTCCATGGCGTGGAACGGGATGATGTGCGTGCCGCCGAACTTCTCCCAGCCGTGGACCTCGGCGAAGAGGCGGGTGAGGCCCTTGTCGAAGTTGTTCTCCAGCCGGCCGCTGGAGGACCGGTC